>Ga0209630_10000898_pt1 | contig 33608 bp, 39 predicted proteins | sample COG_01_FD_184745 | JGI IMG/M metagenome (GOLD analysis project Ga0209630, IMG submission 184745) | Pelagic Microbial community sample from North Sea - COGITO 998_met_01 (SPAdes) (version 2) | ecosystem: Environmental > Aquatic > Marine > Neritic zone/Coastal water | place: Helgoland, sampling... | reverse complement strand
AAAAGTATTAATGATTAGACTTAGCAGTTGATTAATATCGGCATTAAATGCGTAAGTCTCTCCTTCAACAGTGGGGGTTACCGTTTCTTCAACAGCGGGGGTTACCGTTTCTTCAACAGCGGGGGTAGTTTCGTGGTTTGTTGTCATATTGTTATTATAATTAATTATATATATAAAACTTTATATAATTTTATAATATACAAAGACAATCTCTGTGTGCCGACGTATTAAATAAAAACGCAAAAAATAATGTCTTCTCCCCACACACGGAACAATAGAAATTATCGTCGATTTCTGTATCTTTGTTTAATCGTTTCTGCCATAAACATACTTGTAATTTAGAAATAATATAATAGTCGTTGTATATATCAAGTGCATAAATATTATTGTATTCTGATAATGTTTTATTATAAATAATAGTCCAACTATTTCTATCACCCCATATATAATTCTTAATAATATTTATAATATGAATTGGAAATTTACCGATTATATGTAATTCGGTATTAGACATCTAATTATTATAATATAATTATATAATCAATTTTATAAGTGGTGATGTGGATTATGGAGACATGGTGATTATGGTCAATCTTGTGCATGATTACGGACCCACCAAAGACACTTGGAAGGATCGTTCTCATAGGGTTGTGTCCAACCATGTTTAATACACACGGAATCGTATTGGGGCAACACCGTGATAACTTGAACTGAACGTTTGAGTGCATCCATAAACAGACTGAACTGGGCATTGCTACCGAAATTCACAACATCGGCGAAGATGACGTGCAGGTTGGGCAACCCATTGAAAATTTCGTTGAAGTCGTCACGGAGGGACGACAAGTCATTCTCCCGGACTGTTAAACTGTGGTGATCGAATCCGATCGCTGAGACATTTCCACTGCGAGTTCTACTTTTCACTATTTGCCGCTGGTAAGCAAACAGTTGTTTAAGACGACGGACCAATTCCGCTTCCTTAGCATTGATGCCATCGTACATGATGCCGGCGTGGTCGTCGTCGTCGTCGTCGGTGTCGTCGTCGGTGTCGTCGGTGTCGGTGTCGTCGTCGTAGGTGTCGTCGTAGAGACCACACGTCATGCCCATAAACACCAATAATTCAACGACACGCATTGACATCGTATTGTAACCATTGATAATTTGTCGTCGATTTTTATTAAATTCCTGGCGAATATGATACAGTGATTTTACGCTTACGACAATCAATTTATAATATCAATCGGGTTAGACTCATTTATCTAAAATAAGGGCTAACATCGATTTAGTTCGGAGTATAATCAATGTAACTCGTGATATGTATTTACCAAAAATAGGTTGATCAATAAATGATTCATACTCTAACCAATCGTCATAATACGTCGAATAATATGAATGACAATGACTCATTTGTTTTTATAAATTCAATATATAACAACAATATAACAACAACTGTATATATAAATGTATATATAAATATACCAACATAAGTATGCTAGTAACAATACCAAATGAATTAATTTTAAAAATAAGTAGTTATTGTTCAATGAAAGATATATATAATATATCACATGTAAGTAACATAACAGCAAGACTAAGACTATATAGACTATATATCTCAAGTTTGTCTTGTTATAGGTTTTGCGGAACAACGTCGTATAATAATTTGCAAGTTGAATTTAATGATTTATTTAATTTTTTATTGAGAAATAATACCAATCAATTTAACTATTCAATTGGTGAGTATATAAGTGATATTCATAGTATATTATTTAATAATAATAATTTTATAACATCAACAACTGATTATGTATACTATAAACCAAAAAAATTCACAATAGAATATAATCATTCTCGAAGACTAGTAGATATGTTAAATGATAATTATATTTTAACAAAAACTAATAAAGACGAAGATAATAGTATCAGAGTATATAAAAAATGCCATAATGTATTTAGAGTATGTTCTCTAGCATATCATAAATTAAGAAAGAATCATCTTAGTGTATTGGCACTGATTTATTAATATAATTAAGAATTACTAGTCACCACATTTCGACCCTTCTTCCATAATCTCCAGCATTCCGCACAAGAACTTTTATATTCATCTGCTCCACCAATAACGACCTGTTCATTATTCGTAGTATCACGTCTAATTGTATGCGTTGCTTTCTCAATATCACATATCATACATCGCTGATTATTCAGCTTAAATACACGTGCATCAATCCCGACAACAGTATAGTGTCCTTCATTAATGATATCAACCAAATCGAGTACTTGTCCAAATCTGTTTCTATCAATATCATAATCCAGTCCACCAATAACAATACTTTTTTTATAACTCAATGCGATATTAACGAACTCGACCAAATCCGGGTAAAATTGCCCCTCGTCAATTATAAATATATCATTATCAAGATGAGTTGGTAGCAAATCCATTAGTTTGTGTGTGGAAACACAATCCTTAATTTCAAGGTGTTCCCCGTTTGATTGTTCATGTGAGATTGAATTAGAAGTACCATATCGAATATTTTGACTATGATTAATACACACGACATTATGACCAGTTCTATTATATTTATACTCAGTCATTTGAGTATATAGTTTCGTTGTTTTCCCGGCAAACATCGGTCCGTGAAAGATTGTAATAAATTGTTGATTGTTCATTATAGAATAGTATATAAAATTAACTTAAAATATATTTCAATTTTATTTAGATGCGATAATATTGAAATATATATATATATGGTATATATATGGCATATATGAAACCAGATATAACATTTTATGACGATTATTACAAACAGTTTACAAAACAAAAAGTATTTTGTCAAAAAAAATCATCATATATTCCTAAAATAATACACTTAACTCATTATGATAAAGCGTCTGTTCCACAAAAAGTATGGGATAATATAAACAAATATGCATCTGATTATATCATACAATATAATTCAGACGAAGACTGTATTAAATTTTTAAAGAATCATTATAATAATGAAATAGTATCAATATTTAAAAATTTATCTACTGGTGCACATAAAGCAGATTTATTTCGCTATTGTGTATTATATAAAACAGGAGGGATTTATATTGATATAAAAACAGTTCCCGTTCAAAATTTTAATAATATATTTGATCATACAAAATCTAATACTCTTTATACGGTTTTATCTGACACCCATATATATCAGGGAATTATTGCTAGTTATCCCGGTAATGAAATATTTTGTGATTTAATAAATGATTTTTATTATCTCGACAAAGATTTTTTTTGTCAAAAAATGGATGTTTCTTATAATAAATATCATATTTTTACACTGAGATTCTATATGCATTTACAAAACAGAGTACAATCGAAATTAAGCGGTGGTCATCAGTCTTATTCGGGCCAACATATATATTTATTTGAAGAGAAAAATGGTCAATTAAATAATGAAGAAAAAGATAGATATGGATACTGGAATGTATTCGATCATAAAAATAAACGAGTCTTCAAATCGAGATATACCGATTATCCATGGTAAAATTTTAATTTCTAAAAAAGAATATCATTATCATTGTTCAACATCTTAGCGATTGGATCTGTTAATTTCTTTAATTGTTTAACGATCATATTTAATCGTTCCCCCCCACCTGTTTGAGTTCCCGTCTGTAATTTATTTAATAACTGATTAAGTGATGATATATGAACATGATGACCTCCAAGTTGTAATATATTACTTGAGTCTGTTTTCATTATTTTTGATATGTGTTTAACACGATCGACATGGTTACTTAATTTGCCATCATTCAACAAATTCATTATAGCAATGGATGAAATGACACGCATTGTAGGTTGATTAAAATATCTATTAAAATTAAGTGTTTCTAGGTTGCTCGTATTTTTGAACACTGCTGCCCCAATTATCTCGGACAATTTCTGTTTTGTTATTCGATTACTCATATTATTAAGAGTATTAATACTATCTATATATGAACCGTCGTTGTGTTTATTTCCACCACCATTCATTAACTCCCCTCTAAACTCCGGTGGACACTGTTTTGTATAAGTGGTCAGTGGAAGTTTACCACCAATTCTCTGCCTACCAACATCCAAAAAATACCCCATTATATTTATAAGGGATATATTAATTATTATTTAATGTATTTCCTGTATTCTTTTTATATCGTTTACTAATTGATTTGCTGTAGGACGTACTCCAATATTATCGTGCCAGCATCTTTGAATTAAATCGACATAGTCTTCTGTACTGCAAAGCGTTGGTCTATTGCGTTGTAATACATGGTAAATCAACCTCTTCCTCTCCCATTTCTCTTCATGATACGGTATAATTATATGAGGGTCATTACATTCATGTGTTAGTAATAACGCATTTACCAGTATACCAAATGAATATATATCACGCTTAAGTATATCAGCGTGCGAACCTATATCATGTTTCTTTAAAGTTTCGGGCGCCCTATAACGAATGCTCCCCGCATTGTGTATTGAATTCGTTAATCTATGTGATAGTCCAAAATCAATTATTTTAACGATATGTTGACCATCACTTTCACATATCATAACATTCGAATCTTTTATATCTTGATGAACAATACCAGCATCATGTATGGCTTTTATCCCAAGTGCGATTTGAAGAATTATTTGGAATACTGGTATTTTCTCAGAGTACCTCAACCGCTTATTAAAATAATGAGTTAATTCCTTTCCATTGCAGTATTCATGAATACTACAAATATACTCGAGACCAATATTTTGTATTACTCCTACAAATTTAATAACATGTTGCGACTTAATTTTTTGTAATGAAATTGTTTCCATATAGATATCATTAAATGTATGCTCTTTCGAAATACCATTGTATGTTTCTTTAATAGCATACGTGGCATCTGTGCTTAAGAAACCGGGTGAATTACCAATACTATGTATCGTATGTGATGGACTATATTTATACACCGTGCCATAAGCACCATGTCCATGCGGACTATTTGTTTCATATTTTACCCGGTCCGAGTCAAATATATTTACCCCAAACGCCTTAAATTCATACATTAAATCAGAAAAAGAATGTATGTCTGGCATTTTGTTATTACTTGTAATACGAGTAGTTTTATTCATATCACGTGTAGTATTACAAAATACAGGTATTATTTTAATACCTTGTATGTGTTGTCGCAAATAGCGGTGAATCGCAACAATATCACTACCGGACTTGTTTTCTGACTTGTTTTCACCAGGATGCAACACTCTATATGTAAACTTATTGGTGGTTAAACATCTTAATATAACCTTTGTTTTCTTCTTCGAAAACCAATCAGATCTTTTTTTACACAATAATACAGTGTCAATTGAGTGACTCGTTATTATGTTAACTAACTTTCGTGCCGTTATTACATCCGGTTCTCCCCCCTCATATCAATCCCAAATACACCCTTTCTTGTAACATATCCCGCTTTTACGAGGCGGTTATTCTTCTTAGCAAGTGCTGATGCTTTCTTACTTACAATCTTTCCTTGTTTATTGTATTTAAGTTGTTTCTTAGTTAACCCACCACTGGTTTTCTTTGCGGTTCCATGCATTACTTGGGCTCTTGACCCAAATGTTTGAGTTGTAGGCATATATTATATATTATATAATATATACTTAAAAAATTGAAAAATATATATTTTATCACTAACTCAAACCATCATGGATTTATACAACTACGACCACGACTACAACCACTACTACAACGACGACTACAACTACAACGACGCCCACTACTACTACAAATATGTAGATCCATTGTCATTGATATCAACCGACGATCATGCCGCGTGGATCGACGCATACAGGTCCAATCCGGGTACGGTTCCGTATATTTTAGGACTGATTGACGACAACGACAAGGCAGTTCTACTGTCCTTATCACCAATGTTTGAAATCGAATGGATTGATATATACGACCTCCCATGGGACTATACGTATCTCGCTGCGACGTTTGCTAGAGAAGGACTATCATTGTCATATGTAGAAGAACAGATCAATAACGACTGGTGTTTTCACGCGTTGTCGTACCACCCGGATCTTACCGAAGAGTTCGTACAACGATACAAAGAAAAAGATTGGTGTTACATCACATTGTTCCGACGAGACATTTATACTCCCGATCTTATTCTATATGTTACCGTGGACGGTGTACGTCACAATGTAACAGTCCCTTCTTATTTTGGATTCGATTTGATATCATATCGACTGGGGATTACTCCATATTTCGCATATTATACAGACGACCCCGCTGTTGAAATCCCTCTATCGACTCGATTCAGCGAACTAACATCTTGTAATATTACGGTAATGAAAACGATATTATAGTGCTTATTATAAAATTCTACTTATTTATGGAGACCGGAGAAGAAGCATATATAGTATTCAGGTTTTGGGATATCACATTTTATAATTAAAATTCATACATATTAAGTTTCACAAGACTCGGTCAATTTAATATTTTCATAATCATCAATCGTGTCATCAGTGCCGAATGGTACCCATTTTTCGAATAAACGGTTATAACTACATTTAACATACACTTCTGCATTATGTGCCAAATCTTTGAATATGTTAGCAATAAAGATACTATTATTAAGTGTTGTTACACCAGCATATGCGTATTTGAATATACTACCATCTTTTGAACAATATAATTCATATATGTCAGGTAAATCGGTTTTCTTAATTTGGAATGATTTAATTGCAGTCGGAGTTGCATTTGTTACCACCGTTTTAATCTTCTCTGAATCGATTGTTTTCTTGGTACGGTTTTCTTGAAATATATATAATAAATATTTTTCATTAATCATAATATTTTTGAATAAAAAACCACTACATTTATAGGGTTTTGTTTCCATATATGTTTCATATAAGTCTTCGATATGTTTATATTCGAAATATTGTTTAACTTCAAACTCGGCAATATCGAAATTACTATCAGCAATATATTCATATGTTAACATTTCCTTCAAATAATCTAGTCGTTCTTCAATAACATGTTTATTTAAATTAGTTCCTTTATATACTAGAATGTCCGAAATTGAAAACCTCCAATTTTGTGTGTCTGTGTCTTTCAGTAATTCGCCGTCAATTAGCGTATTATTAAATATATCGTCTTTAAAACGATGTCGAACAGATATGACATCGTTTGTTTTTCGATTGAAATATAGACAATATTTTTTATCATCAATTCTGGTAAAATATAATAGGAATTTTTTACCAAAAGTGCTTAGTGCTACAAGATGTTTGTTGATTTTTAGATAATTAAGTGTTGAATTATCTAAAAATTTATAACCACGATCATTAATATTAATATAAGATTCTAAAGATTTAATAATCTTAGATTTAATTGTTTCATCATTTATTTTTAACCCACGTTTTCTACCAATTTTATAACTGGACATCTTAGATTGTGACTGTCCATCATTTGAGTTATGTTTTGCTCTAATATGTTTACTCATTATAAATTATATATAAAATAACTTTTATATATTAATCAATTTTTTCACGACAATTCATTCGACAATTCATTCGACAATTCATTCTTATAATCCTCTAAATCACGAACCCCCATGTCACGATTACACACACCACATATTGGTTCTAGATTCGATAATATTGTTTCACCTCCTTTATAGTGTGCCTTCACATGACCACACTCCATATTATCATAAAATAACGATTCGTTACAGCAATAACACGTACCATCCATTGTGTTATTATTTCGTTTTTTCCACGTTTCGCATTTCAGTTTCTTTTTAATTCGAGGTCTTTTATAATCAACTGGAGTATGCTTTATATTCTCATATTCAATATTATTCCTAATTTTATGTAAAATAAAATTAATCCATTCATATTTACGGTATATTCCTAATATAAATGGATTATCGGGTTGTTTTTGAATACATTTATGAATTACCGGAGTGATATCTTTATTAAATTGTTCAGCAATTGATGTACTATGAGTTTCTCTATAATAACTATTTAGTTTTTTCATTTCATCTATAAATAGTGTGTAATTATTATTACACAATCGTGCGATATTATTCGTATTTATATATTTCATTAATAATTCTTTATTGAAATTCGGCGATTGTGGTTTATCAGAATGACTGAAATATTTTTGAAACTGTTGTAAATGTTCTTCTATATATCTTGTGAAATTCTTCCACTCATTGATATTTGATGGTAATGGAACTGGTTTATTTTGATTAATAGCAACATATTTTTCATCTAATTCCGTCTCATTTTCAACATATAGTATAGTACAAGGAATCGTAAAAGGGTGGTATTTATCGATTTTAGATAATCGTTCAATACACGATAAACGATGTTGACCATCAATTATATAATACTTTGGCGGATTACCACTTATACAACCAATAATAATTGGATTAGCGAAAAAAAACTCATTAAATTGTTCGAAATGTCTTATTTGATATTCATGGATTTTATTAATCTGTTCTGAATCAATCGCCCGTTGACAATTAGGTTTTATAATATTTAATTTACAAATATCATTATATGATAACATTTGAAATGATATTTTAGGGGTCGTATACATATAAGTAGTATATGATAATGTTTATAAGTAATCCCGTGTTTATTAGTTAGAGATTTTATCTCTCTCTTGTATTTGATTTTATTGCATGAATCTTAGATATGTAAGGTGACGCAATTTTGGTGGTTTCACCTGTGATAAAACATATTCATAATCTGTTTGTATATTGGAGAAACACACTTTGTCATATTACAGTAGTCAAATGATGATAAATATCCACTACAATGTTGATATGGGTCTGCCCCCTTGTCAAGCAAGTCTTGAACAATAGCATGGTTGCGATGAATACATGCAACGTATAGCGGAGTATATCCACACTCATCGGGTATGTTAAATCGTGTCATATATCTCATCAATAGACGACTAATATCATTTTTATCAACGTATTGTAGACAACTATTAAGCATATACTGGTTCGTCGGTGAAGTTGATGCTAGTGCGAAAATACCAGATACGTCAAGTGGGACATAGTATTTACACGGGTCTTCTCGTCCACTTGTGAAAAATTCGTAATACACGCCTCTATCTACGTGTTGAACCAATGACTCGAGACAAGGTATCATAATACACAAAGTGTTGTCAATTGTATGACAGTCCTCGTTGGGAACGACAACCGAAATAGTTCCACTAGGTAGATAAATGGTAATGTTCATTATTAATTATAGACTATTTATATTATTTAATTCGATTTTATATAAGATTGAATCGTGATACATGAAAACCCCTGCAAAATGCGAGAAATCATAAACAAATGCTATCACTATGCTACATTGCGGTCTAAAATTCCCCAAGACATTAATGGTTACGCATATATGGGGGCATTTATATTGTCGTCTTGTGGCAATGTTTATAGTATTGGGTATAATAAATTATGACATTGATTTGGGGGTTAAACGATGTCCATTTCCACGAACCGTTCACGCTGAACTCGACGCTTCAATGAAACTGAAACCATCGCATAAAAAACGAAAAGAAAAAGTCAGTCTAGTTGTTTTTAGAACAAACAGAAAGGGCGATAACCTAATGATGTCAAAACCCTGTAATAATTGTATTATTAAAACACATAAAATATTGAACCGTAAGGGATTCAACCTGAAATCAATATATTATACAAATAATGATGGTGAATTAGTGATATTGTGATTATAATTTAACAACTTTATCCGTTGTGTCGATATGACGAGGATCATGTGATATAAATATACCTATTTTATCACGTTTCTTTAAGAAACTAATAACAAATTTATGTATTCGATCAGCATTTGTTCGGTCTATTGCCGATAAATATTCATCAAATATATAAACAGATTTGTCTTGGTATAAAGTTCTGGCAATTATAACCCGTTGTTTCTGCCCTAATGACATTTCATTAGCATTTTTATCTAAATCCGTTAAATTCACAATTTTCATCAAAGTCAACACCTTCTCTTCATCATATGGACTATCCAATATAATATTTTCTTTAACAGACATATCAAATACCATTATATTCTGAGGTACAATTGAGATGCATTGTCGTATAGATTCAACATTAAAGTCTGTTATAGATATATCATTCATTTGTATACTACTCGACGGGTCTGAAATATCATATAATCGACATATTAAATTTATAATAGTACTTTTACCACTTCCTGAACTACCCGACAATGATAGCGTTTCACCACTTTTAATCTCAAAGTTTATATTGTTTAACACGGGGATATCTTTATTATATCTGTAAAATACATTTTTAAATCTAATTGATTTAATATGAGGTAATTTACCGAGGATATTTGTTTTAGGGTTTTCATATATCCATACTGGACATAATTTTTCAACATGTTTCATATCCTGGTATAAATTGGTTGATGCCATGCAGATATTATGGTATTCTTTCCATAATCTAAATAATTGAAGAATTATGAAAATACGAATTGTTACACTTATGTTCTTACTTTTGATGAAGTTAAATAATATAGTTATTACTATGATAAAGAATAAAAAATCCGGTAATTCATATGCGATAATCTTATAATCCATCCATGTTTTAAATGCCGTCATTCGGGCATTAAATTCTTTTTTTAATAAACGGTTCACTAATATTTCAATTGTATTATATTTAACATTCCATATGTTTAACATTATATCTTGGAATAACTTATTAAACTTAGTGTACGCTCCCCAGTATATAACCCATTGTTTATATAATAATTTAGTTATATATTTCTGTAAACAAAAAGATCCTATTACCATTGCAGATATTATATATACTGTATTTGGCATATAATATATTATAATACATGTGGTAATAAACATTGTAATGAATTGGCGAACAAATGTAATATATATCTCCCCTAATATGCTTGCGTGACTAGTCATGCTCTCGTTCATATCACTTAATATTGTTCTATTATATTGTTCTGTTGTTTTAATATCTATATTTAAGAATTTATTAAGAAATTGGTCGAATAAGGTAGTTTGACCAATAACAACTTGCCGGTGAACAAATAAGTAATTTGATACATATAATGTATATGAAAATAATGTTATTCCTACATAAATATATATGTATATTGGATTTAACGTGTCTATTATTTTACCAACGTAATAATTTCTAGTTATATTAACTATAGATCCTACTATAGCCATTACCAATATTACGAATCGATTCCACCCAGAAGCAAACGTAGATGATATTATATCATTTATACATGTCATTATATTATACTACTATAAATTATTTGAAATAATAACTATTATAAACAACTATTATAAACAACTTTATTCAATAATTTACAAAGTTAATCCTAATTGTAACTTATATAGAATAATAACTATAATTTTAATATAATGAATATTATTGGGGTTGATGTCGGTAATAATACAACTAAACTATATTCCTTATATAAATCGAATATGAATATAATCGAAGGTATTTCAAAGAGATATATCCCGAGTGCTATTTCATTCGACAATGTAGTAAAATGTCGATATTTCGGGGACGAATCAATTACCAAGATTATATCATGTTATAACACACTAACCAATCTACCATCCAAGTTGTTTAATTATAAAAGATCTTTGCTTTTTGATAAAAATAAATATTTATTGACGGGTCAATACATATATATAATGTATATTAACTATATATATAATTATCTAACGTCCGTTGTTAAAACAGATACTACAATGTATATAATACCATATCCGGATTATTATAACAGAACTGAATTTAATACTCTAAAAACTAGTTATGAGTATTCGGATTTTAATACAACGCCTTATTATATACCACATAGTATAGCAATTGGATTAGAATATGGATTATATAAATCTATAAATAATGTGTTTAAAAAAGATACTAGTATATTGTTTATTGACATAGGACATATTAATATATCATTTTATTTAATCATATTCAACAGTTATAGTATGACAGTTGAAAGAACATGGACATTACAAAATAACGGGTCTGATTATTTGGATAAACAATTATTAAATACTGTTGTTGATTATATATATAGTGATCCTATATCAGGTATTAATACATCTATTAATATAAATGAAAAAATATTGAAAAAAATACTAATAAACATGGAACCCATTCGTAAGAATTTAAATATGTTTGATAAAACAACATTACATATCGATAATTTACACAATACATATGATTTAAATATGGAAATAACAAAAGAAGACTACTTATTATTATACGAGGATACAATTGCTAGTTTCAAAACCGTCCTAAAAATATTTCATAATAATTTCGACATATCACATGTTGAATTACTTGGTGGATTTTCACGGTTTAATATTTTCAGCGATATGATCACTGGTTTAACAGGATTACAATGTAAGAAAACACTGAATGCAGAAGAAACACTAGCAAAAGGTTGCTGTTTATATGGGAGTGTAATATCACCTATTTATAAAAATATAAATTATACAATCAAATATAAATACCCTCATTGTATATGTATATTAATAGACAATGATAAAAAAATATTTATAGAAGATGAAATATTGCCACTAAATAAAGATATAATAAAAAAATATGAATATAATAGACCACGTCTATCAAATAAGAATATATCTATTCAAATCTATATATTATATGAAGGATGTCATCAAAAATTAACAACACCTATATATAATATAAAACATAAAGTGTCTTCGTTAATTACTAAATTATCTGTAAATGTGATTATCGGATTAGATATGTTTGTTAAAATCAACTCTATATCATATATAACAAGTACTCGTACAAAATATAATATAACATGGGAAGACCAACCAGTTCATATGAAGACATATATAAGATATAATGAATTATTAACAAAATATGATAATGAATATAAAAATAAATTGAAATTAATTAATACATTTGAGGAATATATATATAATATAGATACCACCCGGAAAGACGAATTAAAGAAGGCGAATCCCGGTATATTCGTCGAATTAGACGAGTGGTTGTTAAATGATGTTTATACATTGGATTATAAAGAATGTATTAATAAAATAGAGTATTTTACCGGTAATATGAAGTGTTAAATACGGTCTAACATACTGCATATAACTTTTAATTTAAGTGGGGCAATTTTATATACATCATAATAAACAGATTAATTATACATTTAAGATTATTCTTAGAATTATTGTTTATTCTTAGAATTATTGTTTATTCTTAGAATTATTGTTTATTCTTAGAATTATTGTTTATTCTTTTATAATATATATTATATATGCCTGAATCAAAACTAGTATATAATATAATAAGTGGTAGTTTGATAAGTTTAATAATTGTATATACAATTATAAATATTTCATCATTATCAAGTTTGAATAAAAATAAACGAAATGTGCACACAATATCTATTGTCGGATGTTCACTATTTATTATATCTAGTATTATTGGCCTTATAATATGGAATATACATCATTAATTATACGTTTAAGATTATTCTTAGAATTATTATTTATTTTATAAAATAAATATATATAAGATTATTCATAGTAAATATACTATATAAGTCATTGTCTTTTAATACATATGCGTTTCCCACATATCTACTTCCTCCTCGTTGTATTGCTGTCCCGCCCCATATACCCATCTTCTTTGCTAATTCGGGGAGGTGATGTTTTGGTGGTTTTCCCGAATGGTATTCTACAAATCCTATTCTATACGGATTTGCGGTGTATTCATATCCCCGGTAATATGAAGTGTTAAATACGGTCTAACATACTACATATCACTTTTAATTTAAGTGGGGCAATTTTATATACTGATTCTTTTCGTAAATATTCTATAAATGACGGCCCAATATACCAATCAGAACCTTGTAAATAAGCAATACTATATGTCGATATAAAGTGTAGATATTTGATTTCATATTCCGCAATTGTTGTTTTGTTTGTTTTGTTTGTTTTTGAATGTAAAAGATTTTTATAATAGTTTAAATCCATATTATGAAATTTATTTATATTACATGGGGTGTTTATATTATCCATTTTATAATTATTAATATTATATTAATTAGTAAATTCGTGACGGAAGCTACATTGCTTTCCATATCGGCACGAACCATTCTTAAAATTTCTACAAATTAATAGACCACGGGTGTCGCCTTTGTCGCCTTTGCCGCCTTTGGCGCCTTTGCCGTCTTTGCCGCCTTTGCCGCCTTTGGCGCCTTTGCCGTCTTTGCCGCCTTTGCCGCCTTTGCCGCCTTTGCCGCCTTTGCCGCCTTTGCCGCCTTTGCCGCCTTTGCCGGTAAAATCACGAGTATTTACTTCGATTACCATTTTGGGACTGTGCATTAGGTTTGCAGCAGCATTAAATGCTGATACATTCTTTTCAAAAGTGACAAATGCCACTGTATTGTTTGACACGATCTTGGTTTGGACGATAGTACCGAATTTACCAAGTCTCCGTTTCAATGACGCCTCGTTCAATTCGAACCGAGCATCTTTAACTACAACTTCTTTGCGTTTCTTCAATTCTTGTGTAGTCGAGGAGATTATTCCAGTAGCATGGCAATATTGACACAAGTGTGGGTATGTGCAACTGCCTTTAAACACGGTCGTCATACATGGTTTTGTTGAAATGTCGACATCGGTATCTTTTTTAACTTCTTTTTCGTTTTCTTTCTGTTTCTTTTCAGCTGTTTCACGTGCAAGGGTTTCTAAAAACCGTCGACGAGCATTAATGCGTTGTTTGTCTTTCTTAAGATTAGCGGTAATAAGTTTTTTCTTGTATTGCGACGAGAAAGATTCCTCGTCTTTTGGGACAATAATCTGCCGAGTGGCAATCAGTGTCTTCATCAATTCTTCTCTAGATAAATATGACTCGCGAATAGTAGCTGTAATTGCCCTATCGGGGAGTTCTTCTTCAGTCGTTTCGATTGACATCCATTCGAGGTCATCATATTCGTCTTCTTCTGAATATTCACTCGACTCATCCGACGACGACGTCATGTCACATGGAGGGTTGTAGATAGTTCTGGTCATTTTGTTGATATAAGAGTTATATAATATTTAATTCAATTTTATATATGACACTAATCGTCAACATACATGTCGTCCGGGTTAATCTACAACAATAATTCCCTTCTTTTTCAATCCCCCCCCTAACACATCGGCGATATCTTTTATATGTAATCGTTTGTTCTCTAATAGTTTACTTGCTAGACGTTCAATATATTCATAATATTCTTCTATTATTTCACGTGATTTCTCCTCTATGTGTTTTATAAATACCATACATCTCCGTTCAATATCATATTTGAATAAATCACTTGCATCATTTTCATTCAATGCGTTACTATTATCATCTAAAACAACACAACTACCAATTTCTTTATCAAACCCGACAACTGATATATATTTTTTTGCTAGATTCTTGATTTTACGTAGATCATCATATGCCCCTGTAGTCGCCAGATTATTATTAAGTTTATTTTCAACCAACCGCCCTCCTAATAATACTGATATTTCATGTATTAATTCCTGCTTGGAATGAAGTACTCGTTCTCTTGGAAGAGATTGAGAAAAACCCAATGCCGTTTTAATACGTGGTTCTATACTAACTGTATTTGGTTCATCTATATATTTGAGATAATATTGTAAGAAACAATGTCCTGCTTCATGATATGCTATAATACGTTTGTCGTTAATTGATATATTATCTTTCTTCTTTTTCTTTCCAAGTATTTTATTCTCATATGCATCTAGTATTTCCACGGATTCAATATACGTTTTATCACGCCGAACAGCAAGGATTGATGATTCATTACATATACCTGATATATCAGCACCCGTCATACCAACACATAGTTTTGCATATCGATTATATATATCTTTTTCATCAATCTGTTTCTTCTTATTTTTAAGATAATATCTAATTAAATCAAACCGATCCTTTCTATCTGGTAATGTAAAATAAACATGTCTATCAAATCTACCCGCTCTAAGTAACGCATTATCTAATAAACCCTTCTTATTAGTAGCACCAATAACTATAATTCCGCTTGAATCAACAAATCCATCTATTTCAGTGAGAAGTTGATTTAATGTTGTTGCTCTTTCAGTATCACCACCTGAATTATCTTTCGATCTACTCCTACCAACGGCATCTATTTCATCAATAAATACAATACATGGTTTAATCTTTTTCGCTAGTTTGAACAGTTTTTTAACCCTAGAAGCACCCACTCCAACATACATCTCACAAAACGACGACCCCGTTGTATTTATAAGTGGTAAGTTAGATTCCTTGGCAAGTGCTTTAACCATAAGTGTTTTACCAGTACCAGGTGGTCCATATAATAAAACACCCTTTGGCATTGTAGACCCCATTTTTATGTATTTTTCGGGTGATTTAATCATATCAAGTAGATCACTAATGTCATCTTTTGCTTCGTCATTTCCAATTACATCATCTAGTGTTTTGTTATGCCCGTAGAATATTTCGAATGTTGAACTATTTACATCACCGTCTTTATGATTTTCTATAAATTCGGTTATATTCTTTTGATAATATATAAATAATATAACGGCACTAACAATATAAAACATTATATTAACATTTGCCATATGTGAAGATATAATATAATATATTATATTTAGACAAATATACCGAAATATATACCGAAATATATACATTATACCTATATAAATAAACTTCAATAAATAAACTTCAATAAATAAACTTCAATAAATAAACTTCAATAAATAAACTTCAATAAATAAACTTCAATAAATAAACTTCAATAAATAAACTTCAATAAATAAACTTCAACATTCATTTATATAAGTTAAAATAATTATTACGTGTTCGAGATTGCGAGTAATATATACCCACAATATAACCATACATTAAGGATAGTATGTGTACAAATTCAGTTGATGCCGATTTTATCCGACCTATTATATTAATTATCGTTAATATAATCACTGGACTGATTAAATATAGTATTTTGGGTAAGTCTTTTTTCTCAGTTGATGCAATTATTGTAAAATAAAATGAAAAAAATGAATAAAATATAGCAGACGAACCACAACCAGTTTTTGGTTTTATTCCCATCAAATATATAAATGTCCAGAATATAAATATACATGCTATAATAAATTTCATCATTTTGTGAGTCCCGATTTTATTTTCTAACAATGACCCCATAATACCAGTTATTAATAAATTCGGTATAAAATGAAACAATATAGAATTATGTGTCAACAATGATGTATATATCTTATAGAAATTATTAAATCGCATTTCTTTATTTTCTAAATAACAGAACTTTCTCTTTATAATTGTTCTATTTTTATATATTAAATTAACTGTTATTTCAAAGATTATTAATATTGAACATAAAACAATTGATACATATGGTATATTCATATATAATACAGAGGTAATAAAATACAGAGGGTAATTAAAATATTATAACGGGATGGTAACGGGGCGCGACGACATTAGCACGTGGGTCCATGTCACTACATTAACACTATGACCATACCATAATACACTCGTGAATACACTCGTGAAAACGGTTATAGATTAACGCTGAGACAGATACTCAATATTGTTAACCGTTGCTGCACAGAGACCGATCTTGTATAAAGTAGAAGGTTTGCAGCGACGTCTAACTGGGGGGGCATCGGGGGCAGGGGAGTAGTATACCACTGTCGCGAGAAACGCGACCATTACGGTTGTAACAACGAAGGTGTTGAAAAAACCAATCGTCTCTCCAATTCGGTACATAATGACACAGGAGTTGAAAAACTCAATTAGTTCGATAATGCCCGCACCGTCGTCGTCGTCGTCGTCTGCGACAACACGTTGGATAACCAGTGTCGAGAGCAGAATAAGAGCGATGAACTTGGTAGCAATTGTTTTTTGCATTGTGAGAGGAGTTGGAATAATATTAACATAATTTTATTTCGAATTTTATTTACATAGTTCTATAAACCCCTCTACGACTCCTATTATATAACCGTATATTATTGACAATAGATGGATATAGTTTGACGTATGTCCATGTGCTTTTGTCATATTCCCGAATAAATTAGTAATGTATAAGAACACAATGGGTATAATAGCATATAATAGTTTGTAATACATCGATTGTGTTTTAATGAGTAATATAGAGAAATATATAGATACAAAACTAAAATAAATAGACGAAAAACCACAACCTTTTCTATATGGTCCTATGATTGAATATATAAGAACCCAATATACAAAAATACATATTATTATATACAGGATCATTTTTAGACTACCAACTAATTTTTCTAATAACACACCGAATATAAGAGTGAGTAATACATTAGGTAGAAAATGACCTAGTGTATTACCAGCATGAACGAAATGTGTTGTTAAGAACTTGCGAACAACCGATTGATAAGTGTCTTTGTCGAAATTTATATTACAATATTCGCGAAATTTAGTTCGATTAACTTTGTGTCTATTGAATATCTCAAATATTATTAGAATTAAAACTAATAATAATGTTATTACAGGGTAGTGTTTTATAAGTAACATAATGTATATTAGATAAATAAATATGATTATAGTAAATATAAATAACCGATTAATTAGCAGGTGTCAATCCCCAGAAGTTAGCGGGTTCTTGATTTGTACACGGGTATGCCGAGTCAATTAGAATTTGTTCCTGTGTTCTAATTGGTAAATCAGGGTTGTTATAAAACAACGGTCCATCATCCCAGTTGCGTTTTTTTGACCACGATTGACTTCTAAATGGAACACCATTACCTAGTTTAATAGTATATACATTACTGATATCTTGTTCTGCATCATCTATAAATTTAATATTGACCTGAGGTGGGACATATACGGTTCCAAAATCAGTGTAATAACTATTTGGATAATCCAGTACAATCTCGAATATGTTATTAACAACTTTGAGGACACCCTTATTATCGGAACCTTCAAATGCGTGTTTTTCATTAGGAAACGGAATTGCCGACCCTGAAAAACTCTGACCATATGTTGGTTTATTAGAAGCCCAGTATTTGGCGTAAATAGGAGTAGTATTACTCACCTTCAATAACAAATCTTTAATAGATCCACTTACTTTAAAGTTGCCATATGGATTATTTGATACTTTGAATGTACACATTTTGTAGTTTTCATCGTGAGAATTCCATTTGTTACACATTTCTTCGTCTCTATATTTAAATATTTTTTGTGTATCACGTCCAGTGCTTATACCTGCGAAGGTTGTCCCAGTACTCATTATAATATATAATATATAATTATTTTCCAAATCGTCTATTACGTTTATAATAAATATTAATCGATTCATCTATATCGTGTAAATCAATTTCCGGCCAATAGTTATTTAGGAATAATAATTCAGAATATAAAGAATGACATGGGAAAAATCCAGATAATCTTTTTTCTCCACTTGTTCGAATAATTAAATCAATTGGGGTTTGAGTTCTTTTATCTATATTATTTACTATATTATACATATCTTGCTCGGGATCATATGCAATGGCTACTGTTATATTAAATAAATTAGTATTTAATTTAGACGCATTCTGCTTATTATCATTATTCAGTTTATCAATTTTATATATTAGTGTTTGTAAATTTTTGGGCAATGCTTTAACACGACCAATAATTTGTAAATTAATTTTTTGGAATAACTGTTTATGTGTTACATCTACACATGTATGTATATATTCACATAAAGATTCAATTAATTCAAAAATAATTTTTATTTGACGATCATCTCGTTTTGTTAAATTATCATAAGACATTAAATATAAAGATAGTTCGGTTATGTCTTTAATATTATCAAATTTATAATTTTCAATATTATATATAATTGAAAATAAATTAATAATATTTTTATAAATATTATCAATTAACTCTGTTAGAGATATATTATTCTCTTGACAATATCGACGATTACCATCTGGTATAATACCTACATGTAATGGCATGTTTAAAATATTATATAAAATATTTTAAATATTATAACATGTTATAATATAACATGCTATCATGAAATATAATTTTAAAAACTCATAAATAGGTTAGTAGTTTGAATGTCCTAATATTTAATAAAACTAACACCTTCACTGTAACCATTAATACTGCCATCCAAAGAAGATTTAATATAATAAATGGTCTATTAGTTTTTGTATTATATTTTTCTGGAATAAAGAGACCTGCTAAAAACTGTAAACAGTTAATATCACTATATATATCTTCGATTTTAGATATGGGACAGTCTTCTATCTTATAATTAATATATAATGTTATTAATAATACTATACCAATAATTGTTAATATCCAATAATTTGTACTAAACAACAATATAACTGTTATTAACAACATAAAAAGACTATGTATACTAAATATTAGAATACTCATTATCATTTTATATTATAAAATATAAGATATTATAATATATTATATATTTTAGTATAAAACATATAATATATTAGTTAATTACCACCGACTTCGCCAATATTAAGATTCTCTAATTCTTGAAACTGTAAAGAATTTGGTGAAAAAGCGGCTACACTATCAGATGTCGCATCATTCATTAATCCAATGCCATTAACATCGTTTATTTCACATACACCATTCTGTTTATTATAATGACACTTGGTTTGATGTTTTACTTCGGTTGCATTACACTGGGAACATCCTACCTTTTCTTCAGTGTAAATAGTATTAATTTTCATTAATTCACTGCCGTTATTTATAAGAAACTGACGGTAATCATAATTACTCATAGTTTTATTATTATATCTAAGTAAATTGTTGACATAACAATTTGGGCGATAATCTGTAAAATGACGACCATCGCTCATTTTGGCAGGACAGTTAAAATATTTATTATTGGATGTTTTATTACAATTATTCATTATATAAAGTATATATATATTTTATTTTATTAACAATTTTAATTAACAATTTTAATTAACAATTGTTAATCATTTCTTACATATCATCCACCTCTTATTACCAGTTTTTGTTTCTATAACTTTATATTCTGCATTATCATTTTCAGAAATCATTTGGAACCCAGTATTAAATTTATTTGCTGGTTGAATTGGTGTTTTACGTGTATATAAACGTTTTGATTGTACATTATTAACTTTTTGTATATTTAATTTAATAGATTTAGTTGTTGAATATGTTGGTATTTTAGATTGAATATTATTTACAGAGTGAATAACTCTAATACCAGTATTATTAGTACTATCATTGTTATTAGTTTCGTCATTATTGTTATTCGTTTCGTCATTATTGTTATTCGTTTCGTCATCATTGTTATTCGTTTCGTCATCATTGTTATTAGTTTCGTCATCATTGTTATTAGTTTCGTCATTATTGTTATTAGTTTCGTCATCATTGTTATTAGTTTCGTCATCACTTAGAGAATTATCTGATAGTATTTCTTCTACAAATGATAGTGAATCACTCATACTTTCATGATCAGACATATCGCTCGAAATGTCATAATCTGATTGTAGATCATTGTCTACTGATGATTCATTGTCATATTCTGGAAGTGATATATTATTACGCTGTTTAGTTAGAGTATCTTTATCTTCTTTTAGTATATCATTTATTTTAGAAAAATCAATTGTTTGAACTGAGTTATTCAAAGATTCTTTTAACTCTACCGACATATTATTCGGATCTCCTTCATTAATAATTTCATATATTAACTTATTTTGTTTATTTAATATATTACTAACATAATCTGAATGACTTTCAATATCACACTTCATCGTATTTGATTCTAATTCTAGTTGTCTTATTTTACGTTGAATAAAATATCCAATTATTACAATTAACAGAATTAATATTGTTAGTAATATTAATACATAGGATTCGGTCATTTAATAAATATTTCTAAATAAATTATGTAAATTATACGATTATAAATCACACGTGTTAATGGTTAATTGTATAATATGATTGGTAAAACAATGTATAATAATTTATGTAATAATATATATGAAACAAATTCTTGTAACAGGTGGTCTCGGTTTTATTGGGTCTCATTTTGTCATACATTCCATTAACAATGGATATTTACCTATTATAGTTGATAATAAAGAAAACTCATATGATATTATTGAAACTATAAAGAAATTAACAAGTACCACATGTTTAATTCATTATAATATTAATATGTGTAATTTAAATGATCTAGAAAAAGTATTCACACAAAATAATATATATGCGGTTGTCCATTTTGCGGCTCTTAAATCTGTATCTGAATCAATTGAAACCCCTACATTATATTACCATAATAATCTAAACAGTACTAATAATTTACTTTTAATGATGAATAAATATAATTGTAATAATCTAATATTCTCGTCTTCTGCGACTGTTTATGGAAATTTAACACCACCATTTACAGAAGATATGAAAAGCACGACTTTAACAAATCCATATGGTATGACGAAGAAATTAATAGAAGATATATTAGAAGATAATTGTAAATATAATAAAGACTTCAATACTATATCACTTAGATATTTCAATCCAGTTGGTTCACATAGAAGTGGATTGATAGGCGAGGATTTAGATATACCTGCTAATAATTTAATGCCTAATATTTTAAGGACTTTATGTGGTAAACAGGATGTTCTTAATATATATGGTACCTATTATAATACACCGGATGGTAGTTGTATAAGGGATTATATACATGTGGATGACTTAGTAGATGGACATATGACTTGTTTGAAGGCATTCAATATAAATTCAAATTATAAAGTTTATAATCTAGGTTCAGGGACTGGATATAGTGTATTTGAATTAGTCAATGGGATTTCTAAACACTTTGGAAAAAGACCTACTATAAATGAAGTTGCTAATAGAGTGGGTGATATACCGGTTAGTATATCAAATATAACAAAAATAAAAGAAGAATTAGGATGGTGTCCTACAAAAACACTCGATGATATATGTCGTGATAGTGTTAATTATCTAAATGTTCGATATATTCGTTAAATTATTAAAATTCATATCTATAACTAAAAAAAATGAGTTTTACTAACACAAATTTAGACGATTTACGAAATCAAGAGTGGAAATTATTAAAATCCGACGAAGGCGTTGGTGGGCAGTCGACAATAAAAATCAATAAAGATAGAACTATAATACAAAAGACGTATATTGAAAATGATAAAAAATACTATGAGAATGAACGACTTATATTGTATAACGTAGATCATCCTAATATAATTAAATTAATAGCATATGATGACATGAATTGCACACTTTATTTACCATATTATAAACTAGGGTGTGCATTTAATTACTATAAAGTAGGGGAAGAGATAAATTTATCTGACAGATACGAGGTGTTATATAAATTATTCAAAGATATGTTAAGTGCTTTACATTACTTATATCAAAATAATACTACTCATAGAGATATTAAACTTGAAAATATATTATTAGACGAAGATGGAAATCACATATTATGCGACTTTGGTTTATCTAAACCTCAAACACATAAAATGATTAAACCGTGTGGGACATATAATTACATGGCACCTGAATTGTGTAATATTGGAAAAAAGGATATTAAAACATACAATTATAAAATAGATATCTTTTCACTTGGAGCATTGATAATCGAACTAGGAAATGGAGATAGTTTATTTTATGATGAATATAGACAACGATTTAAACGAGTATATAAAGAATTACCTGATTTTTATGAAAACAAAGAAGATAAAATATTCAAAGAAGTATGGTATTCAACTGATGAATGGGTTGCGTTTAGAAAGACATTAAAGGCGATGATTAATCCAACTGTAGAAGAAAGAGTTGAGTATGATGATATTGTTATCTGATACTATCGTTAAACAAATAATTTTGTAACAATGCAAATAATTTAATATAATAATACTATAATATATTAAATGAATCCACAGGACTTATTATATACAAATCAGTTCCAAAATACTAATGTAATAAGTAATAAGAATCTTATTGAACATAGCAAAAATTTTAAACAATATCAAAAACACATTCATAAAATTAGACACCCGATAGAAGAGTATGTCACCAAAGATACCAGACATAAGGATGAAATAAATGTTGATAAAAAAAAAGCACATCTTGCACCATCTTCCAGTAATAGTAATATTAAACCTATATTCAGTTCGGCAGTTAGTGATATAGTTGAAAATAAATATAGGAAATCAACAAGAACTGCGGTGTCTATATATAGCAATGATAGAGATAAAACAAAATATATTGCTCCAAATAATTATATTATAAATCTCGGTAAGGATTTCACCAATATATATAAGATTAAATTAATTGATATTGATGTTCCTGCGATTATACCACCTGTAAATCACCGTAATAATATGATTAAATGGATATATCCAACATATGATGTAATTGATACTTGTAAATATACTATATTACCATTCAATCCTATCCCCGAAATTCCATCTAGTTCAGATTTATATATATCAAGTGCGTTAGATAATGAATTTACCACATCAATACCGGAAGGATTCTATACAACAACTTCTTTGTCAGATGAATTAAAAAATAATATGAATACGGTATTATTTAATCAAGGAACTCAAATAGACCCATTATATATCACTCATAATTACGATATTAATATTAATCCACATAAATCAATCACATCAATTATAAATAGAGTCGACAATATATATATATCAGGAATTCAAACAATCAAACAAACTAATTTGGATAATAGGATATCATGTTATATAATAGTGAATGAGAAGTTAGACGATAAACACTTATACAACCCGATTATTATATCCGGTATTCCATTTACTAATAATGGAATTTTTGATATGTTAAATCTAACAGAGTTGTATGATTCTAGTATTGTTCCACCGAATAAACATTTCTCGAATTATAATAATACCCATGAACCGGTATATACTGAATATTATAAATATTCAGTAACAATTGGAACAGATAGTTTCCCTAAATATGATAATTCGGTATATTTATACCCAAGTCAAAATGATTATATCGTATTTGATAAACAGTTGGGTGCTGTTTTAACTGAATTAAAATATTATAAGTGGCATGATTTTACAAATGGAGTACATAGACCTGTCATAGGAAAAGCAAGAGCATTTGCGTTGAAGAATAAATTTGATAATAGAAAAGCACTACAACTCAATCCTGCTTATACAACAGATGTGAGTTGTGTAGACCCGATCATATCTATATTATCAATATTAGGATGGAATATATCAGAATACAAAACAGATATAATAGACGAAGAACATCCATTCAAGTTTGTCCATAAAAATACGGATACGAAATTGAGTAATTTATTAGATATTCAATTGTTGCAAACGGGTGATTATATATTTAAATCAGTACCATTTATATTTTTGAAGATATCATTCCCAACATTACCAGATGATATTTGTGCGGGGCAATTGGTGCGAAGTACTTCTAACATTTCATCTAAGTTATCTACTAAATATTATTACCCGGTTTTACATGAAAAACTAGACTCCAATACTAAACAATACAGTCAAAACACTTGTTTTCCGAACGATACCAAGTGTATAGTTGATAATTATATAAAAGATAGTGATATGACATATGATATATTAGAAATGAATGACCGGCATTTGTTTGCCAAGATAAATATAAGTAGTATTCAAGGAACGTCTTATAATATACATAACTATAAATATGAATATCTTTTTTATGATAATCCACTTAATAATATTAATCAACTTAAAATTGAACTGTTATCACCCGATGGTAGAATATTAGAATTAAACCAAGACCATAATATTACATTAGAAATAATGGAATCAATTGATGTTCTCAAAGAAACACTGTTTGATACAAAACATAATAATACTGTTACAACAGGTGTTATGTTGAATTAAGATTATTATGAAATTGTATTAATGTAACTACCCTATATTATAAATATGTATTATAAATATATGTCAAATAATAAAATAATAATAAAATCATCACAATTAGGAATTAAAGATTATATCAGAAACCGTAATCTAAATCACCATTTAGTCAAGGCATATAATAAAGGAATAAAAATACTTATTATTGATAATTCGCCAAATAAAGATACTAAATACAATGTTGTTAAAGAAATACAAAAACTACAAAAACGAAACTTAATTATGATAATAGATGAGACAAAATTAGGATGGAGAAAAGAAGTACAAATTAAAAATCTAAATAAATATTTACTCAAGGCATATATTAAAGAAATAGAAATACTTATTATTGATAAGTATCCGGATTATAATGATAAATACAATGTTGTTAAAGAAGTACTGAAGCGAAAATTAATTTAATTTAATGTAAGAATTTTAACACACATATATATCAGTTTAAGACATTAAGATTTTTACAAATTAAAATTATATATTATAATATATTATAATATGAGTCATAATATACATAAGTTTGAAAAGATAAACAACGTTGATTATTTTAAATTAAAAAACCAAAGACAGAATGGTAGAGTAGTCGGCATTAATTCAAAACATAAGAAACAATATCCACTATTCGAACAACAAAATAATAAGAAAAATGCATTCAAATGTAATGCATTAAATGGAATACAAGAACATTCACCTCTTAGTATTAAATTCTTTTCAGATGAAAACGTAGAAAATATACAGAATTTAATAAGATACACGGTTTATATGAAAACAGACAAGAAACACAATGTTAGTAGACAATCCGACTTGGATTTAAAAGTTGTAATGCGTTCTATATATCTACAACATTCACCAAATCTAACGACATATATTGAGAAACAAGTATATTTCTTGAATAAATTAGTATCAGATTGGTGTTATCCAAAAATAATAAATGAGGTAGACCAGTATATTGGATATATAGATTCTATTGAAAAACTACCTGTTCCATTACAACACCCAACAAATGTATCAAGTGCTGGAACTCGTAATTTGAAGTCTGTTACTAGCACTTTTTAGGTATTCTTACAATAATCATGGTATTAATAATATATATATATTATATATACAATGTTTCTTACATCAGTCATAATAATCATAGTATTAATAATATTAGTTCTTATTTGGTGGGCTGTGTTAAAAAGTAAAAGAAATAAGGAACCAGTTCAGATTCAATGGCCTCCTAAAGATTTTATGCAAGAACTCGGAGGTAAATGCCCCGATTATTGGACATATATGGGTGATAACGATGGTAGTAATATATGTGAGAATACATATGATATTCCAACGAAATCGGACTGGTGTAAGATTTTGGGAAGCAATCTAAGAGATTTCCCAGAATATAAAACATGGCCACCTAAAGGCGATGCACTCAAACAAAGGTGTGATTGGATAAAAAAATGCGGACCACCAAATCGTGCAATGGACGCTACTTGGATTGGAATGGACAAAATCTGTTCTAGTGAAACATAATTTTTTACATAACTTATATATAATTAAATAATTATCTTATTAATTATGTATATATTTAATATATATGAATGGACTTAGCATTGCAATTAGTGTTATATTATTTATAATAATCATTATTATAATTATTTATGCTGTTAAAAAAAAAAATACAGATGTAGCATGGCCACCACCCTCTTATATGAATAAAATAGGTGGTAAATGTCCTGATTACTGGACATATCTAGGTGAAGATCATGAGGACAGAACAGTTTGTAAAAATATATATAATGTTCCTATAACTAAATTAGATACACAACATAAATGTATGACTGAATCAACCAATATTCGAAAATTCAAGAATTACACTACGTGGCCACCGAAAGAAGAGGCATTATATGAGAGATGTAGATGGATCCAAGGATGTGGGGAACGACCACAATTACAAGGTTCTTGGATTGGTATGGATACACTATGTTCCGCAGAAGGTGATATTCCAGAACCACCTAAATATAGTTGCGACGGAACGACGTGTTTTCCTTCGCCAGATGGGACATATAATAATTATGACGAATGTCAGTTGACTTGCCCTGGACCATCGCCACATCCACCGTCTCCATCTCCACATCCACCATCTCCATCGCCACATCCACCATCTCCATCTCCATCTCCTACACTAAAATATTCTTGTCAATCAGGTAGTTGTAAAATTGATCCAACTGGGCAATCATTAGAAGACTGTCATAAACAATGTATACTTCACCCATTACCAGCAAAATATTCTTGTATGTCAGATTCATCTACTGGTAAAAAGAACTGTGGTCGGCATCCAAATGGAAAACCACTAAATGAATGTCAATCTTCTTGTATTAAGAATTATAAATGTGAGAAGGGGGAGTGTATTATAGATGAAACAAATGGTACAATGACACTAGACACTTGTAAGTCCACATGTAATCCACCATCTCCATCTCCACATCCACCATCTCCATCTCCACATCCACCATCTCCGTCACCTGGACATGGTCCATCTCAACCTAAATGTGTAATGAATTTATAAATATAATAACTTATAAATATAATAATAATATATGATATGACTGATATCTCATGGTTAGATAAATATAAACCACAACAATTAACTGAAATAATCGGTAATAAAACAGTTATAAAGGAATTAGATAAATATATTAATTCAGTTCATAAAGGACTCGAGGATAAACACATAATAATGATAACTGGTCAAACAGGTATAGGTAAATCATTATTGGCAAGATTAGTCCTTGAGAAATATAATTATAGAATTATTGAAATAGATTCGTCAAATTTAAAAGACAGTATCAATACGATATTGAATAATACGATTCGTTATAAAAATGTGCTTGAATTATTTATGAACGATAATAGAAAATCCGCGGTTATAATAGAGGAGATTGAAAGTATGAGTGCAATAGGTTCAAAGAGTAATATAAATGATATAATAGATATTATTAAAAAATCAGAGAAAAAGAATCCAAGTGTGAAAGATAAAATACGGATACCTATTATATTAACTTGTAATAACTCGACCGAAAAAAAGATAAATACATTACGTAAGTTATCAAAAGAATTTATACTTAAACAACCAACGAAATCAAATATAACAAAGTTTTTGAATAATATTATTGATAAAGAGAATATAAGTATAAGTGCCGATGTATATAAACAATTGATTATCAATAGTAATAAAGATGTTAGGCGTGCAATATTATTATTAAGTGATATACATCTTGCTACGAAAAATAATATTAAAGTATTGTCTGAAAAACAAACATATTCAAAAGACAATGAGATATTTTTATATTCGACAATGAATGATATATTCACACGGAACCTTTCATATGAAAGATTAGAAAATATATATTATACTGAACCATTTTTAGTACCGTTAATGATACATGAAAATTATATTAATATATTAATCAATACTGAATATAAGAATGCTCGAAATAAACTCGATACTATTATTAAATGTTCAGAGGATTTAATAATATCTGATATGTATAACTCGGATATTATAATGAATCAATACTATGACATACAAGAATATATGCCATATTATAGTATTATACCTATTAATCGTCAATTTATGAAATATAAACCAAGTATTATTGAATATACCATTAATTTCTCTGGACTATTTAATAAATTATCACAGAAAACAAATAGGAAGATTAAAGTGGTTACATTATTATTGAATATTAGTAAACCATATATAGATTATATTGACATTGAAACATTCATATTAATGAGTATACATTACACATATAAGTATAATAATTATAAATATTTGAAAGAATTAATATATTATTATAAAATTACATATGAACAATTTGAACAAATCATAAAGTTCTATACAAAAACAGGATTTAATATGAAAATCAAAAAGGAAATCATGGAATTGTTTTGAGATCAACACCTTTTAGATGATGTTTTACCAGTATTTATATTAATCTATTTCTTATCTATAATTCGAACATTTATTGGTTGATATTCAGCAGAACACGTAGATAGAATATTAGAAGTGATTGTTGATAATAATACATAATAGAATAAATTAATATTATATCTAACATTATACTATATAATGCCCTCATGTAAGAATGACCCTAAACGCAAATATAAGGGGGATGAACCAAGTCCGAAGGGTCTTGGTTGGTGTGCGCATGGTGAAAAAGAGGGAGAAATACGCAAAGGACGTGATGGAAACAAATGGATTGTTAAGAAGGTAAGTAGTGGTAGTTTGAGGTGGGTTAAGGATAGTGTTAAGAAAGAAATCAAGATAGTTAAATCTGATAATAAACCCAGTACAATTGATTGTAGTAAATTTGTAATATATCGTAAAAAAACAAAATTTGGGCGTTTAAAGATTGAGACATTAACGGGATTATCTGGTCCAAAAAACACTTTATATAAGTATATAAGTTATAATAAATTTGAGAAGGTAGCATCTGATATACCTGATGGATTTATAAAAAGCAAAATAACATCTGATATGACAAAAAGATATTGTGGAAATATACAATTCTTAACCAAACAAACTGCTCCAAAAATAAATCACCCTCGATCTAAAAAATATTTTACACATTATAACGGATCAACGCCATATTTAGTATATGTTAATAATAAGAATATTTATATATATAAAATAAATACCAAGCATCAAATCAATTATATTGATTTGGATTATAAGAACTATATGAATAATAGTTGGATGTATACACAATTGGTTAAAGAATATAAAAACGTAATTAAAATTCATATAGGTAAAAGTCCTAAAATTCGAATGACCGAATTTAGTGCAGGATATGGAAAGAAGTTTGATGGAAATACAATATTATTACAAATTGGTAAATATAAGTATGTATATATTTCATATGATGTCGCCGAGTTTAATACACCAACTGATGATATTATATCATATTATTCTCCGGTGGGTAATAATGACGTTCCATATCCAATTGCGTTTAGTAAAAACAATACATACATTTTCAATGATAGCATCAAATATATGTCGAACAATGATTTTTTTGATAAAAAATATAAAACTGAAAAACAAAAATTAGAATATTCATCCGATAATTATTTTAAATTAGAACCATTTTTCACGTCTGTTCACTATAATGAAAAACCAGAAATATCGTTACAAAAATTTAATGAGATTAGACACAAAACTATTGATGATGTGTCAATAAAAGAATTAAAGACAATATTAAAAATGTATGCTGTGACAACAAGTGGTAGTAATAAACAGGAATTAGTAGATAGATTAAAGAATGTAAGACAGATTGATTTATTTAATCGTTCGTTTATAAATAAGGTTAAATCACTATTTGGTAAATAAATTTTATATCCCCATATACTATAATAATGCCCCCATGTAAGAATGACCCTAAACGCAAATACAAAGGTGATGAACCAAGTCCTAAGGGTCTTGGTTGGTGTGCGCATGGTGAGAAAGAGGGAGAAGTGCGTAAAGGACGTGATGGAAACAAATGGATTGTTAAGAAGGTAAGTAGTGGAAGTTTGAGGTGGGTTAAGGATAGTGGTACGGGTGTTAATAAAGGAAGTAATAAGATTAAACAAACTAGTATTGTTAAGTCAGAATTATATGATTATAAAAATTTTGGTATATATAATCATAAGAAGGAAGAAACACTCGTTGGAATATACAATCCTAAAGAAAAATTATTATATCCATGGGTTAAGTATAATATATTTAGCAATGATTCAATAACAATACCAACCGGATATAGGAGAAAATACAATAATAAATGCACTGGTTTATTTTTTGGTCCTGATAAAAAAATATTAGATAGTAAATATAAAGGTTATAAAAAAACATTTATTTATAGTGTAGGTAGTGTATATACGAATGTATATATGATATATACAAATAAACAATCTATTTATATATATACACGTGATAATATATGTAGAGATATATATCCTAACATGTATAAAGATTTTTCTCTTATAAGTAAAATAGACTGGACAATGGCTTATACAAAATTAGTAAAAACAATAACCAACTATAAGAAAATATATTATGGAAAGGATGGTAAAGATATTAATAGTGTATTAATAAGTTTAACTGAGAATAAACATATAATGTTAACTCGGCAACTAGTTTTGTTTGAAACAAAAGATAAAGTATTAAAATATTATTCAAATTATTTCGGTATGTATCCTGGTCCAGTTGTAGTTGGGGAAAAATATATATATTTTCCCGATACACATACAATATGTTATCATAAATCAGATTTTAAGGATTTCCCCAAAAAATATAGTTGGGCAGAAGATGCCGAATCAAAGGCGGGTGGAATGAATGATTTTAATGATGACAGACCTTTAACTGGAATTAAATATAAAAGAAGTCGTGACAGGTGATATAATTATTATAAATGAAATGAATATTTGGAATAGCAGTCGATAAGTTGATTCAAATAATGTATATAAACTAAGTAGATTTTCATAAATATTTTACAATTTTCACGATATTAATATAGTTCAATGTTATTTATATTTAATCAATATATTATTATTGACAATTGATATATTATTGACAATTAATATATTATTGACAATTGATATATCTGTAATTACTGGGTTCTTTGGTGCGTGGGTTGGTGCGTGGGTTGGTGAATGGGTTGGCGCGTGGGTTTTAATTTATTAATTCGTTAAGTTACAACACGTGATTAAAAAGATACCTACCAATACTAAAACTTATACTATCACTTGATTGTTTCTAGAATAATAACGCTTCATTGTGTAAATAAGTATATTTTGAAACATTCCAATTACGTAATATAAACATAAAACCCACTCCTCTTTGTCTTTTCCTGTACTGAACAAATAAATGATAAATGAAATATATGCTCCGTTGTGAGTAAGGTAAGAATAACTGCTAATATCATCTGCCTTTTTAGTGCGATATATTTTTGTGATTTGTGGTATTCTATAAATTACGGCGAAAAATAATCCAATATAGCTAAATAGTTGCCAATTAAAGATATTCGTGTTAAATATAGTCATGTTTAATAATCAATTGTTTTTATAATTATATAATTATATGTATATATGTTTATATAACTTACTTATTCTTAAAAACACCCTTACTGTCGAATGTTCCGATTAGTTGCCCGTCTTTTGAATACACCTCTTTCTCTTCTAGTTTAATGCCAATCTCTTTCTTGAGTGTTTTCTTTTCAACTGGTGTTTTCTTACCTTTATCCATTAGTCTATATAATTGTTTACTTGCTTTGGTTGGCAACGTGTTTCCGTATCAGATTCGCCACCGGATTATTTATAGAGCGAGTCGCCAATTGGAGTGGTGTATTACCCCTATCATTCACCGCGTGAACGTCCGCCCCCGCCGCTAGTAGTAGCTCCGCCACTGCATCGTGTCCGCTGAGACTCGCATAATGCAGTGGCGTCTGACCGCGATCATTCACCGCGTTCGCGTCCGCCCCCGCCTTTATTAGTAGGTCCACAACCGCATCGTGTCCGCTGTAACTCGCAACGTGCAGTGCCGTCTCACCGCCATCAGTCACCGCGTTC
>Ga0209630_10000893_pt1 | contig 33672 bp, 36 predicted proteins | sample COG_01_FD_184745 | JGI IMG/M metagenome (GOLD analysis project Ga0209630, IMG submission 184745) | Pelagic Microbial community sample from North Sea - COGITO 998_met_01 (SPAdes) (version 2) | ecosystem: Environmental > Aquatic > Marine > Neritic zone/Coastal water | place: Helgoland, sampling... | reverse complement strand
TTTTAGAGTCAATAATAGTTACTTGACTACCAACTGAACTATATGATTGAGGGGATTTACTAGCAGAAATAACTATGATGGGAATTTCTTTTGCAAAAAGAGAATTTGCCAAACAAATAAAACTTATAAATATACCTATTTTTAACATCTTATTACACTCCATTATTAAACTTCATAAAACATATGAAGCTAATTAATTTGTGCCGATGCTAATTAAAATTGTAGAACTAGACTTTTCCTGGCCATCATTCAACAGCGGTCTGTACTGGGTGGCACTCCGACTTTACGGTTGCAGGTACAGCCAATGAATTTAACATTGATTCCCCACCAATTCAGTATAAACCATAATTATTGTAAAAAAAATATTTTGTCAATTCTAAATAATTAAAAAAAATGGTTAAAAAAGAAAATATATGTGACGTATATTATGGCAGAACTCTTATTACAATTATTTCTGTCATGGCTTTATTGGAAAAGAAAAAAAACCATAATAAGAAAATTCTTTATATTAGTAACAATGATCAAAAAGTTTATAAAAACCATTTAAACAAAAAATTTTTGGATTTTTTTAAAGTTTTTCTAAAACGATACTTTGATGAAATACATTATATTGATTACTCTAGAAATCTAAGAAAAAAAAATAATTTTTTTTCAAAAATTTTTGAAAGATCAAAAAGCATAAAGCTAAATCATAAAAAAATTGATTTTAAAATCAAAAAAAATTTTAAGATATCAAATGTTTATGCAGGTGGAGACGATTTTGAAAATACGCTGTTAAATGAACTTGGATATTTTCCAAAATTTCATTATTTGGAGCATGGGTATGGACCATTAAGAGACTCAATTTACTTCCCAGTTAAATTAAAACATTTAATGTTTAAATATTTAATTAAATTTTTTTATCACATTAGAATAATCAGCTATTACCCAATAAGATATCAAAGTTATGTAGGAGTTCTTGGCAAGTTTATATCTAACAAAAAATTTTTCAACTATGAATCAATTAATAAAAATAACGATATAAACCTAAATAACATTTTATCTAAACTTTCCAAATATGTTGAGAGAAAAAAAAAAATAAAAAAAAATAAATTAAATTATGTCCTTTTTTGTTATGTAGCTTTTTCTATTTCTAAAGAAAAAAAAGAATTTAATGATTTACTAAATAAAATTTCATCACTTATTGATAAAAAAAAAGAATGCGTTTTGATTAAGGGTCATCCAGTTTATTCATCTATTGAAACAAAAAAATTTGTAAAATCTATGATAGTTTTCTTTAAAAAAAATAAAATCAAATATCAGTTAATAAGTAAAGATAGTTTTTTAAAAGATATGCCAGCACAAATAATTGTTAAACTTTATAAAATTAAAAAAGTATTTTCAGATTTATCAACTGTCCCTTTTCATTTGGGGGATGCAAAAAAAAACATAAAATGCTACTTACCATTAAATTATGCTCTCAAGAATCAAAGTCACGATTTATATAAAACTAGAGATGAAAAGTTTAAAGATTTCTTTTATAAAATTGGTAGAAATGTCACATTCATCAAATAGATATATTCCCATTTAAACACCAAGCTTTTTATTTTGATCTAAGCCTTTCAAGTGTTTTTGTAAATATAATACTTGCATAAATAGTATTAGAAAGTATATGATATGACTTATGTCACTAAAAGTACTCTTTATAGTTTATGATAATGGATCATACGACCACACTTTCCCAATGGGGGTGGGTGCACTGAGTGCAATTTTAAAAAGAGATGGACATGATATCACGATATGGAATCAGGATATGCATCATTGGCCAGATGATTACTTAAGAACATACCTTGATGAAAATAAGTTTGATGTCTTGATCTTTAGTCTTATTGGCGGATATTATCAGTATTCAAAAATGAAATCCTTATCTAAGGCCATCAATAGTTCCAAAAATCGTCCATTTTACGTTATGGGGGGCTATGGTCCAACACCCGAACCTGAGTTTTTTTTAAAAAAGTCTGGTTGTGATGTTATTGGTTTAGGTGAAGGGGAAACTACAATCACAAAGTTGATGGATGCAATCGAAAATAAAAGCTCTCTATCAGAAGTTCCAGGGATTGCATGGATGGAAAATGGGAAGCTAAAAAAAACTCCAAGAGCACCTTTGGTTTCAAACTTGAATCATTTGCCTCAAATTCCATATGAGATTTTTCCTATGGAATATTATAGGATGTTAAGGTTTGCAAAAGCAGCACCAACAGATTTTATACTTCCAATGATGTCAGCAAGAGGCTGTTCTTTTAAATGTACTTTTTGCTATCGCATGGATCCTGGATATAGAATGAGAACACCCGAAAATTTAATGGATGAAGTTGAGCTGTTATATAAAAATTATGGTATAAATTATATATCTTTTCAGGATGATCTTTTGATGTCATCAGTTGAACATACAGAAGCTGTATGCTTAGCATTTATTAAGCGAGATTTACCAATTAAATGGAGCTGTAATGGAAGGTTAAATTATTGCAGTGAAGAATTATTACAATTGATGAAAGATGCTGGCTGTGTATTCATTAACTATGGAATAGAAAGTATGGATCAAAAAGTCTTAAACAATATGAAAAAAGGACTAAGTCCAGCAATGATTACCCAAGGCATTGAAGATACATTAAAAGTTGGAATAAGCCCTGGCCTTAATTTTATTTTTGGTAACATAGGTGACAATAAAGAGACAATAAAAAAAGCTGTTGATTTTTTAATTAAGTATGATGACTTTGCACAGAAAAGAACAATAAGACCTGTAACACCTTACCCGGGATCTCCACTCTATTATGATGCTATAAAAAAAGGTTTATTAGACAAAGATAATCCAGCGGAAGATTTTTATGAAAAAAAACATTTAAACTCAGATTTAATTTGCTGTAATTTTACAGAACTTAGCGATGAAGAATATTATGAATGTTTACGTTGGGCAAATGCAGAATTGATGAAGAATTATTATGATAAACAGAAGAAAAATACTCTTGAAGCAATCGATCATTTGTATGCAACTAAAGATGTTACCTTTAGAGGTTTTAGACATAGCGGTGGTACTGGAAATAAAATTGACATGAATATAAAAGCAAAAAATGTAAAGGCAAAAGTTCTTGCAATCCAAGGTAATGAAACTATGGATGGAGCGTCTGATCCTGAGGCAATTGTAAATTGGGAAGCCTCAACAACATCAGATGGGGATAGATTTTCTCTGAAAAATGGTAAAGAAGATTCAAGAAAAACTCTTAAATCCTTTGATGAATATTTAGAAAAGAAGGAATTAAGAAAGCTTATGAAGGCACAGTCTAAGTCATCAACAAATAGCACTGCACATCACTAATTATCTGGCAAATAACAAGTTAAAACTTTCAATTATAGTAAGATGACAATTATAGTATTCTTATAAGGTATGACTGTATATACTTATTCTCAACAGTTTTTTCAGGGTACAAGATGTTTATAAAATTAAATATAAATGATTAAAAATAAATTTATAGCCTTAATACCTGCAAGAAAAGGTTCAAAAGGTATAAAAAATAAAAACTTACTTAAAATAAAAAAACTTTCTTTAGTTGAAATAGCAATTAAAAATGCATGTTCCTCTAATAGAATAGATGAAATTTATTTATCATCGGATTCTAAAAAAATTTTAGAAAAAGCTTTAAAATACCCAAAAGTTAAAACGCATTTAAGAAATAAGAAGTACGCAAGTGATGACGCCAGCTCAAAAGATGTAATAAGAGATTTTATTAAAAAAAATTATTTTGATAGAACAAAAAATGTTATTTTGGTTTATTTACAACCATCATCTCCCTTTAAGAACGCATACCATTTAGATAAAGCGATTGAAGTTTTTGATAAATTAAACAAAAATACCCTTGTGAGCTGTTATAAACCAACTGAAGACCTAAAAGAAAAAATATTTAAATCTTTAATTTTATTAAAAAAAAAAAATATTAGACCTTTTTATCAACAAAAAACCCTACATACAAATAGACAAAAATTAGGAAAGGTTTTTATACCAAATGGTGCATTCTTTATTTTTAGAATAACTAAAAATTTTTTTAAAACATACATCAATTTTAAATCTTCTATTAGCTATATTATGAAAGAAAACGAAGCAATTGATATAAATAATAAAAAAGATTATGAAAAAGCCAAAAAACTATTTAAATAATTTCTTTAAAATACTTTTGATTAATATCATCCCATAGTATCTGGTTATGTGGCAATACATTAACAAATTTATATATTAAAAAATTTAGTAGAATTAATTTTTATTAAACTTAAATTCCTATAAGCACAGTAATTAGGATTTTTTCGATTAAGGGTTTTTAACTTAATATTTTAGAGCTTTTTAATAGTTTTATAATTCGTTGGTGACTCATAAAATTAAAATTACTCACCCTATATTTATTTATAAAATTTTCATATTTAGCAATTTTAGATTTTTTTTTGATTATAAACATACCATTATTCATAACTATTTTTGGAATTTCCTTAAATGTGAATAATTCTTCTTCAAATTTTTCACCTTTATTCTTTTGAGATATTATGATTTTACTTTTTTTGTTACCCTTTTTTTTAAAATAAACAAGTAATGCTTCAGCTAAATCAATGATCTTAAAACATTTCATGCTTTTTTTAATAAATATTTCAGAGCCCTTCATTTGATCTAAAACTTCCAGTATTGAGCGGATTGCCTCGTTAGCTGTCATTACAAATCTTGCCATTTTTTTACTTGTTACAGTTATGTCTTTATTACTTTGCAGCAAGGATATAAAATTGGGTATAACTGATCCTCTGGAACCAATCACATTACCAAATCTTATTGCAGATATTTTTATTTTTTTATCTTTTGTCTTTATTTTTGAATTAATAATAAATCTTTCAGCTAATAATTTTGACTTTCCCATGACATTAGTTGGTGCAACCACTTTATCTGTACTTATAAATAAAAATTTTGAAACATTATTGCGTATTGAGGATGTGACCATATTTTTGGTCCCTTGTAAATTCGTTTGCATTGCATCAGATGGATTGTATTCAGAAATATTAACATGTTTTATAGCAGCAGCGTGCACAACAATATCAACATCTCTTGTGACTTCATGACATCTTTTAATATCTCTCACATCCCCCAAAAAAAATCTAATTTTTTGTTTTTTCATCTGACTAGAAAATAAATTATAATTAATAGTAAATTTGTTGTTGATTTCTCTCGAAAGTTCATAAAGACCATTTTCATCATTGCTCATTACAAGCACTACTTTGCACTTGGATTTAATGAGAGCTAAAACAAGTGAAGATCCTATGGAACCTGTTCCTCCAGTAACCAGAACTCTTTTATTTTTTAAAAAATCAAGTTTCATTTTGAATTTCTTTGATTAAGAATTTTTTCATTTTTACCCTAGGATTATATTGTATTTCAGAAAATAGTTTAGGAATTCTAATTTTGTGAGAAGAGATGGCAGAAAGTTTATAATTTTTATTCTTATAATTTAGTTTACTTTTAAATTTAGTTTCAATTATTTTAATTAATTCTTGTATACTAAAGTTTTCGTAACCTAGGTTATAAATATTGTGATTTAATTTTTTTTTTAACATTTTTTTTACTATATTTGTAAAATCGTCAACATGAATATAATTTCTTTGGGCCTTTATATTTGTAACATTTAATTTTTTTTTAGAAAGAAAACAATTGATCAAATATTTAACAATTCCATTTTTCTTGGAGCTATAGACATTTGCCACTCTAAGTATCTTAAAATTTAAATTAGATTTTAAATAAAGTAGTTCTGATATTTTTTTAATTTTAGAATAACTTAATGATGGAGCTAATTTTGATTTTTCATTTAACAATGTATTAGAAAATCCATATACTAGAGTTGTTGAAATAAAGTAAACGACCGGTTTTATTTTTTTATTTTTGATTACATTGATAATATTTTCATTACCCCTTATTATGGTTTTAAGCATATTTTTTTTAGTTGAGACTTGTCCTGATAAATTAATTATAAAATCTATTCTTTTATTTAACAAAATTTTTACTTTCTTAAAATTACTTATATCGAATTGATTTTTTCTGTTTACACATATTAATTTATATGTTTTTTTTAATCTTTTCTTAAGATGTGACCCTAAAAACCCAGATGATCCAATTAATAAAACAGTTTTCAATTTAATATGTCAATTTTTTTTGTGTATCAAAATTTTTTAAGTTTAGTTTCTTAATAATTTGAATAATTTTTAAAGCTGATTTTCCATCTCCATAAGGATTTTTAATATTTTTAATTTTTTTATAAAAACTTTGGCTTTTTACTTTTTTTATAGCTTTTTCAATTTCTTTTTTGTCATAATTTACATTTATAACATTTATTGGCTTGTATCTTCCACTTTGCCTTGAACCAATATTAATAACTGGAACTTTGAAGGATGCAGCTTCATGTATACCTGAACTTGAATTACCTAGAAGAATCATTTTTCCACTTAATAAAGTTCGATACTCAGATAATGTTAATGTTGGAACATAATTAAGATTTGTTTTTTTTATTTCTTGTAAAATTTTTTTTGAACCTGAGTCGTTATTAGGAAATACCACCAAGTGTTGCATTTTAGAATTTTTAATTACACTTAATGTTTTATTTATTTGAGACAAAGTGTCTTGCTCACTGGTCACTGGGTGCTGAATTACTAATAAAAAAGTTTCATCTAAATCAATTTTAAATTTTTTTTTAATTAACTTTTTATTGATTAAATTTTCAGACAATAGGGCATCAATAGATGGACACCCAACAGGAAATATGTTTTTTGGAATTTCTCCAAGTTTAATTAATCTATTCTTAGTTTCTTTATTTGCAGTAAAATGAAAATTTGAAAATTTGGATGTGGCATGTCTTATAGATTCGTCGATTGTACCAGATACTTCCCCACCTTGAATATGTGCTACAGGTATATTCATGTGTGCTCCTGCAACACTAATAGCAAAGTTTGCAGCAATATCAAAACCAGATAAAATTAAATCGGGTTTTGATTTTTTTAATAAATGAGAAATATTAAAAAAAACTTTTCCGATTGCTCTTACCATTTCAGCCCCATCATTTTTTATAAAATATTCATTATCAAACATTTTAAATTTTGAAAAAATTTTAAATTTATCTTTATTGATTTCATTAATGGTATATCCATATTTTTTTACCAAGTGTAGCCCAGTTACTATAAGTTGGTAATCAAGTTTTTTATCTTTTTGTATAAGCTTTATAATAGGTTTAAATCTACTAAAGTCGGCTCTTCTTTCGGTAATAATAAGTATTTTTTTCATTATTTGATTTGATTTTTTTTAATTAAAGTATTTTTTTTAATTATTTTTTTTGCAGTTTTTCCTAGCACTTTTTTATAATCTTTTGCCAAAAAATCTCCAATACCGGGTCTCTTAGGAAAACAATTTTTTCTAGTAATTTTACAACCTTTTCCAATTTCTTCAGTCGCAGCAACCGAAGCGAATGCAAATTTAAGAGTAGATTTTTCTCCTTTGACTGCTTTTTTCCCAAATCCTCTTGCTTTAAAAATCTCATTTGAACCTTTAATTAAAGTTTTAAGTTCATCTGGATCCATTGATGCAGATATATCTGGTCCATTGTTATTTTTACTACTTGTGAAATGTTTTTCAACCACACAAGCACCAAGTGCTATTGCACCAAGACATGGAAAAATTGTTTCTGAGTGATCAGATAATCCTACTAATGCGTCTGGAAACTCTTTTTTGAGAGTATTGATTGAGTTTAATCTTACTAAGTTCGAGGGTGTTGGATAGATATTTGTACAGTGCAATAAGACATATGGAATCTTAAATTTTCTGATAATCTTTACAGAAGGTTTAATGGATTCGATTGTATTCATTCCGGTACTTAAAATTATTGGTTTTTTATATTGAGCGATGTATTCAACTAAAGGATAATTATTGCATTCTCCAGACCCTATTTTAAATGCGGGGACATTAAATCTAACGAGTCTATCAACTGCCTTACGAGAAAATGGAGTACTAATAAATATTAAGCCTTTCTTATGGGTATATTTCATTAACTCAAATTCATCAGTCTCTGATAGAGAGCACTTTTTTATAATCTTATAAATATTATCTTTAGTATGTGAGGGTATTATTTTTTTAGCCTCTTCTGACATTTCATCATCAGCAATATGAGTTTGATGTTTAATAATTTCTGCACCTGATTTATGAGCTTTATCAACTAATTGTTTGGCTTTTTTAAGAGAGCCATTATGATTAATTCCAATCTCAACTATAATCAGTGGTCTTTCATTATTACCAACTTTTCTACCTTTGATGTAAAATTTAGGTATCATAATATTTATCTTTTATATTAAGTTAAGCTTTTTCCTATAATAGTTTAATACTTTTTTAAATGCTATTTCTTGCTTTTTCATCTTTAGCAAAAACATACTGCGCACATTCCTCTAAAACAAATAACTTATTTTTTTTAGCTATTTTCATTTTTGAAGACAAATATTACAGTTTTATGTTTAATTAAAGGCAAAAATTAAAAGATTATAGAAGATCTACTCAAAGATAATAAGTACATTAAAAGAACAAGTTTACAATCTAGTAAATTTAACAATAATTTGATAAGAAATTTACTACATGCATAAAAAAAATATTTTTTATAAAAGACTACAAAATAAAATTATTGTAAGCAATGAGGTTCATAAAAAATTATTGGATGAATCTGACGCGATAAACTCAGCTGTAAATAAGGTTTATCTTTCATTAAAAAATGAAGGTAAAATCATGTTTTGTGGAAATGGGGGTTCTGCTGCAGATGCTCAACACCTTACAGCGGAATTATTAATTAGATTGAGACCAAACGTTAATAGACAACCTTTTCCCGCAATATCATTAGCCCAAGACACTTCCACACTTACAGCCTGTGGAAATGATTACGATTTTACTGAGATTTTTTTAAGACCATTTAAAGCGCTTGCAAAAAAAAATGATTTATTATTTGTAATTTCTACCTCGGGTAATTCTAAAAATATCTTAAAAGTTCTTAAATATGCTAAATCTAAAAATATTTCTACAGTTGGACTTCTTGGAAGCAATGGTGGAAAGGCTAAAAAATTGTGTAGTGTAAATATTATTGTACCCAGTAAAGTTGTTGCCACTATACAAGAGTGTCATATTTTTCTTGGACATTATATTTTAGAGCTTGTAGAAGACAAATTGTTAAGATCAAAAAGAAAAAAATAAATAGTGGAAAATATCGATTACTTAATTGATCAATTAAAAGAATCAGATCGTTTTGAAAAAATTGATAATTCAACAGTTTCTGAATTAGAAAAATATGAAACATTATATAGTATAAGAGAAGATGGTTTTTCCCAACGAATTCTGAATTATATATTTACCCTTCGTATTGGAAAAAAATTGAATAAAAAAACCATTTTAATGTGGGATACTAATAAACATGGTTCTGCTGCAATTCAACATGAATTAAATGATGATGATATTGAAATTTATCAAAATATACCGATGATAAAATTTAATTCTAATTTTGAAAGATTTTATAAATTAGGTAGAGGTGCTATTAAAAAAAATGTTTTTTATAATAGTAAAATACGTTATTTTGAAAATGAAAATCTCAGAGATGTAATTACTGAAATATCAAATCTCTATAAAAATTTAAAACTAAATGAAGATATTCAGAAAATTGTTAATAATCTGCATGTTTATGATTATGGAATTCACTCTAGAACAGGTGATATGAATTTAACTGAGGTTAATCTTGGTCAAGGTAGTTGGAGGTGGCATACAAGAGATCGACTATCATTAAATAAATGTTTTCCAAATGAGGCGTATATAAAAATAGTAAATGACTTAAAACCATCCAATATATATGTTAGCTCTAGCTCAGAAAAATTTGTCAACAATTTATCAGTTCTGGATAATGTAAAAACATTAGAAAAAGATTTAGGTAAACATAAATTTACTGGTACCAAAAAATTTATATTAGATGTTTACGCTCTTTCAAAATGTAAAAAATTAATATGTTCATTTTCATCCGGAGCAACTTTAATGGCAATTTTATTGAGAATAAATTCAACAAATATAACTCCAGTAGACTATCTTAAAATTGAGGGTATTTATGATGAATTATCAAATGTAATTAAAGAGCAGTTTGTTAAGCTTAATTCACCTAAATTTATGTTTAAAAAAATTATTTTAATTTATCTAAGTAGATTTTATGGCACCTTCTTTCAAAGATTTCTTGCAAGATTGTTCAAAAAAAAAATAAAATTTAAGAATTAAGGGAAAAGAATTTCTCTTTTTGGCAAATCATTGGATGAATAATATACAATTTGAGACCCGGTAAAGTCGAATTTAAAAGGTATATTAATAAATTTTTTCATTTTTTTCTTTATGTGGTTGTGTTTATTGGGATTTGCAAGGACAAGCATGTATCCCCCACCTCCTGCTCCACATAATTTGCAACCTATAGCACCATTTTTTATAAAATCTGAATATGTTTTATCAATAAAATTACTGGAAACATTTTTCGATAGTTTCTTTTTTAACATCCATTGAACGTTCATTAATTGACCAATTTCCTTAAAATCTATTTTATTAGCTGACAAAAGTTTTTCAGCTTCGTCAACTATTTTTTGCATTTCGATAAGATGATTTTTATTTTTTGGAATAGAGGCAATTTGTTTTTTTGCTATGTCCGATGCATTTCTAGGAAAGCCAAGAAAAAATAACATTAAATGATCTTGAAATTTATCCATATTGTCTTTCTGTAAAGTTAATGGCTTTACAGTAATATTTTGCCTTCCTCCGAAGTCAATTCTATTTAAACCTCCAAATGCAGCAGCTGTTTGATCTTGTGATCCAACAAATTCTTTTATTTTTTTTTGTTCGATAAAAATAGCTGTATTAGCAAGGTCTTTTTTTGTAGGAATTTTACCCATCAAAGACCAAACTGCATTTAAAAAACCAACTGTAAAACTTGAACTTGAGCCAAGGCCACCCCTTGCTGGTAAATCTGCATTATGAACCATTTCAATTCCTCCATCACATTTTAAGAACTTTAATGTCTCACGAACAGAAGCATGTTTTATCGCTTGAACAGAATTTGTTTCTTCTCGTTTAAAATATCTTATACAATTTTTGTATTTGAAAAATGGAGGTAAAAATCTTACATTAACATAGTTGTATTTGTTAATTGAGGTGTTAATTACTGAGCCTCCGTTATTACTGTACCATTCTTTATAATCAGTTCCCCCTCCAAAAAAAGAAATACGCAAAGGTGTTCTAGATATGATCATGTTTTGTTAAGATTTATAATAATTTTTTATTTAATTTATTTCTATCATTTTTATTTGAAAAAAAATATAAAAATGATAATGGTTTAATAGTGATAAGTAATATTGTTCAAAAAATACCCCAGTTTAAAATTGATAAAAGTAAAGCACTAAATTTTTTCAAGGAATATGGATTTCATGTTGAGCATGCAGTTTATAGCGAAGACGAATGTGATAGTTTAATTAAACAATCTTTTAATTTTAAAAATTTTATTAATACAACATATATACCTGAGCAGCAGATCCATAAAAAAAATAAAATAGCAATGGATATGATGAAAAAAGATAAGGTGGTCGATATAATAAAAAAATTTGCATCTAATAGTAATGAAATGTTTGGGATACAGTCAACTTTTTTTTATGGTGTACCAGGCACCAGTGGATCTGCAAGTCATCAAGATGGTCTTTGGGTAAAACCTGGGGATGCTAATGGATTTATATCTGCATGGACACCTCTCGTAGATTTAGATGATCACAAAATGGGTAATTTATATGTTTATGAAAAATCTCATATGGATGGTGATCTAAAAGTGGTAGAAAAAAAACATCATAATGCAACATTTCAAAATGAAGGATTAGCAAAATACGAAAGTGTATTAAAAAAAGATTTAAAAAAACATCATTTATTTTTAAAAAAAGGATCTACTGTGTTTTTACATTCCAATGTTGTTCATGGTTCCGTCACAAATGACTCTAGCATAAATAGAAATGCAATTCTTTTTACTTATATTAGAGATGGTCTAACTTTTAGAGAGGGTAACGAAGCAAAAAGAGAAAAAACAGCCTTAAAATAGTTTGCATTCAATTGCTTTATTATAGCCAAAAGCAATCACCCAACCCCAGAATCTCATTCTTCCCCTAACTAATAGATATGGTTTATCTGATGATTTATCTTGGTTTCTTTTTAACTCAACTGGTCTTAATAATTTTCCTGACAACTTGATTTCATTTGCAATTTCAGCTGCACTTGGTTTAATCTCTAGTTTGTTTTCTAAAGCCTGATCTACCGTTGTATAAATCTGGTGTGCAGTATCCGACTCATCAAAATCAATTACTTTAATCTCACTTGGTAGCACTTGAATTGTAGATCTTTTGAAGTTTTCATTTATTTTGTCAATATCACTATTTTCTAATCTAAAATTTAAAGAATTAAAATTTTCTCGAGTATTTTTTTTACTCATAGAGCTTGTCAATAATAAAACATTTTTGTGAGAAGTGATCCAATTAAGAACTATACTTCTTATAGATTGTCTATATTTTTGTGAAATACCATTTAATAGTAACTTTTCGTCCTCAGAATATAAATTTTTACCAAAAGACATATATGCTATTGTTGTAATATTATTTTTTAAATTAAAATCTAATAAACTTTCTTCAATTTGACGGTTAAATAAATCGTACTCTGTTTGGAGTACACACAATTTTTTAATCTCATCAAAAGAAAGAGCATCTTGTAGTTGGTCTTTTAAAAAATTACCTACACCGAAGTATCTTATTTTTCCTTGTTCTACAAGTTTGCATAGCGCTGAAATAGTTTCCTCTATTGGAATTACTGGGTTTGGCCACTGAATCTGGTAGATATCTATGTAATCAGTTTTCATTCTTTTTAGAGATCCCTCAACTGAGCGCATAACATTTTTGTATGAATTGTTTGCAGGTTTAAATTTTGAGCCAACTATAACTTTCGATCTTTTACTTTTTAAAACTTCACTCAATAATTCTTCAGATATGCCACCCTCATAATCTTCACCCGTGTCAATAAAATTCATACCAAGTTCAATTCCATAGTTTAACACATCAATTTTTTTTGCAATTAGTTCTTTATTGCTTTGTCCATCAAAAGATCTACCAAATAAAGTACCTTGTCCAATTGGATAAACTTCTAAATCACTTTTAAGAATTTTTGTTTTTTTAATCATTGATTTTTTTTTTTATATATTTTATCCAATCGATCTCTTTTTTCATAAAATCAACAACTCTTTTTTTTGTTATTTCATTTTCTTTAAAATCAAGCATGAGTGAGTTAGTAATACTATTTCTTATAGAGTTTATTTCTAAAGCTTTTTTAAGTATTTTATTATAATGTTTTTTGTCATTAAGCATAATATCTTTATATTCCCAAACCAGTAAATTTGAAATTCCAATAAAAATTATTTTTCTAATAATTTTTGCACTTATTTTTATTTTTTTTTTATTTAAAATTAAATCAATATCTTTTGATATTTCACTAAGTTTTTTTGTGTAATAAATTTTTTTTAATTTAGTTTCTTTAATTTGTAAATTAGACATCAGATCAATCAATTCTGATAAATTATAATTAAAATATTCTTTTTTATTTTTCGACAATTGTATATCTCCAGCCCTTTAAATCTTCTTTATTTGTATTTGTTTTAATATTAGCAGACTTCTTATTACCCAAGGTGTGTGTAAGTTTATTTTTAGCTAAATTTCTCAAGGCATTGAGTTGGTGAGATAATTTCATATTTTTATTCAAATTTTTATTTGATCCTTTGATTTTATCTCTTTTGAGCCATATGAAAGTATTGATTTGAGATAGTGCGATAATCAAATTTATAATTTTTGCATTAAAATAAATGCTTTTTTTTTTAAAGTTATTTATATCAAGTTCTTTAATAATTGAAGATATCCCCTTCTCAAATTCTTTGTGTTTAGAATTTTTTATTATTTGTTTAATCTGTGTAACACACAATTTATCAAGTAAATCAGAACTATCAAATTTTATATTTTTTGTCATATGTTCTTCCATACTTATAAGCTAAATCTTTATTTTTTAAATACCAATCTATAGTTTTTCGTATTCCATCTTTTAAAGAATGATTAGCAAAAAAATCTAATTCATTTTTTGCTCTTGATATGTCTAAAACTCTTTTTTTATCACCTGATGGTAAAGAAGAGTCCCATGAAACATTTATTTTTTTTTTGCTACATTCAATGATGCTAATAACAACTTCCTTAATAGAAGAGCCAATACCTGAACCTAAATTATATGGATAATTGGTTTTACCTTTTTCTAATACAGTAAAAATACCATCTACAAGATCGTCAATAAAAATAAAGTCTCTTATGGCCGAACCATCACCAGCAACTATTAATTTTTTTCCATCTAAACTGAACAGCTTATGTATTAAAGAAGGTATCACATGAGCTGTTTCTGGATCAAAATTGTCAAATGGACCATAAACATTTGAGGGCCTAACTATTTTAACAGCATCCCAACCATATTGATTAGAGTAAGCTTCTGCTTGTAGTTCACCAACTCTTTTTGATACACCAACATACTTATCATTCGCTGCGGGCAAACCATTCCACACATCGTCTTCTTTTCTAATTGCTAGAGGCGGGTATTGATTTATGCTGCCGCAAAACAAATAGCTTTTAACTTTATTTAAACATGCGGATTGAATAATATTGGTATTACATGTTAGAAAAGCACTCATTGCGGTAGCAGATTTTTTTATTCCTAATTGGGTGCTTTCTCTAATACCCATTAAATTAATTACAATATCTACATCTTTAAATAAGGATAGACACTTAGAATAATCTCTTAAATCAATATTTTTGTGAATTTTTGGATTATTTAAAACTTTTTTTACTCTTTCTGGAGAGTCTATCGAAACAGATATAATATTAGAATTATATTCAGAAAGTTTATTGCAAATTTTACTACCTATTAAACCCGTTCCACCAGTAACTATTATTTTTTTTTTTTTAAAAAAAGAATTCATATTTTCTTTATATCTTTGAATTGAATTATTCTTACATTTGAATAAGATTTGTGATTATAAAAAAGTGAATATAACCCTTTAGCAACTTTATGAGGCATTATAGATCTATTTAATTTTTTTTTAGATTTTCTTAAATTTTTGATCGTTTTTTTTGTTTGTACAGGGTTTAAAATTACTGAAAATAAATTAGATTTATCAAATAACTTAGATAATGATAAAATTGTATTATCTATTGCCGCTTTAGAAGCAGCATAAGCTGGTAGATTGTAACTTCCCCGCAAAGCAACGTCAGAAGAAATATTAATAATCATTTTTGTTTTTTTTTGTTTAATCTTTAAAAATTTAATACAACAATTTAGAATTCCAAAAAAATTTACTGTAAATATTTTTTTAAAATTATTGATATCCATTTTAGAACTTTTATTATCGATAATAGCTGCGTTATTTATTAACAAATCTAAATATCCATTAGTGTCTTTGATTTTACCAAACATTTTTTCAACAAAATTATTGTTTGAAATATCACCAATATAAAATTTGTATCTACTGGAGTTTACTTCATGTTTATTTAAAAATTGTAAACATAACTTTTTAGATCTTATATTCCTGATATTTAAGTAAACAAAATGATCTTTTTTTATAAATTCCAAAGCTGTCATTAAACCAATATCAGAACCAGCACCTGTAATTAATATTTTTTTTTTCATTAAATTTTTATTTAAGATAGCAAGTATTTAAAATTTATATTATTTATAAATCTATTAAGCATCCCTTTTTGATATTATAGGTTTTTTACAAATTTTAGGCCAGTTGATTTTGAGCTTAGGGTCATTCCACTTTAAAGTAAATTGAGAACTTCTATTGTAGTATGATGATTGTTTATAAGAAAATATTGTATATTTTGACAATACATAATGTCCATTAGCATGTTTTGGAGGCACTAAGATTTGTAAACGATTTTTATCCGACAGTGTAAAGGACTCACTTTTCAAGTAATTTCGAGATTTAGGATTATTGTTTACAACTACTAAAAAAAATTTTCCATAAAGACAAGTTATCAATTTGAAAGTTTGTTTGTCACCATGTAAGCCTCTTAGAACATTTTTTTTAGACGATGAAATATCGTCTTCAACAAATTTAATTTGAGTAAATTTTCTATAGATCTGGTCATTGTATAGTTGTGTATAATTTCCTCTCTTATCATTAAAGTTTGTTAATGGCGTAATTATCTTTAGCTTTAGAATAGGGGATATTTTAATTTTTAACATTTATGAATTTTGCTTTGAATACCAATCATAAGTTTTGGTTAGCCCAGATAACAAAGAATGTTTAGGTTTCCACATTTTATTAATCTTTTTTGAGGATATTTTTCTTATTGGTATCATAGTTGGTTTAGTCTTGTTATATTTTATAATTAGGTTTTTCTTATTAGTTATTTTTTTAAGACACATTATTACTTTATTTAATGTAATGGAGTTTCCTTGCGAAATATTAAATATATCAAATATTTTATTTTGTTTAGTTATTATTTTTAGTGTGGCGTCGATAAAATCTTCAACATATATAAAATCTTTTATATCTTTTCCATCTCCCCATACTTCTATTTTATGTTTTGATCGAAAAATCTTATTTATCAAAGCTGGAATAACTTTTGCCTTACCTAAATCAAATTTATCATGTGGTCCATAAATATTTGAAGGTCTAATTATTGTACATTTCATTGTATCTTTAATTTTGGTAGCATACATTTCACATATAATTTCTGAAAATTTTTTCATCCAACCTACAATAAAATATTTTTCAAAAAAATTATAATTATCACTATTTTCAGTCATTATTTTTTTGCTTAATGGATAAACTGTACTGCTACTAATAAAAACAACATGCTTTACTTTGTTTTTGTATGCAGTTTCCAAAAGTAATGAATTAATTATTAAATTTGGTGTTAAATGAATTAAGGGTCGATTTTGAATATCTGCTGCTCCAGAGGATACTGCAGAAGCAATTATTAATATATCAACATTACTACATACTTTGTTGCAATGCTTTTTATTCAGTAAATCAGCCTTAATATATTTTATTTTCTTTATTCTAAGAAATTTTCTATTATTTAAATAAGTAGCTTTAATATTACAATTGTATTTACTTAGTTTTGTTAAAAAATTTGTTCCTAAAAAACCAGATCCACCTGCAACTAAAATATTTTTATTTTTAAAAAACTTCTTCATTTTTTAAAATAATTAAATCTCTTTTTGTATTCATCTTTATTTTCATTAAACCATTTAAATGTTGTCTCCAAACCATATCTTAAACTAATCTTAGGTTTAAATTTAATTTTTTTTTTTGCTAAAGACATATCCATTACTCTTTTTTTAAAACCTGAGGGCTTACTTTTATCAAATAAATAATTGAATTTTGTTACTTTAGATAATTCCTCAACTAATTTTTTAATTGAAATTCCTTTACCAGATCCTAAGTTTATAAAACTTGAATTTGTTCCATATATTAAAGCATGGAGAACTCCTACAGCACAATCTGAAACATGTATAAAATCCCGTATCGCAGAACCATCACCCCATATTTTAACAGGGTTTTCTCCCTTGGAAATTCTTGAAATTAAACTTGGTATAACCATAGCATTTTTTTCATCAAAATTATCACCTGGGCCATAGACATTTGAAGGCCTAACAATAGAAAAGTTCACATTACTAAATTCATCCTTATATGATTTGATTTGAAGCTCAGCCATTCTTTTTGCCCAGCCAGGGTAAAAATCCATAGGTAAAGACTCTGTTTTAAATTTTTTTTCTATAAAAATACTAGAACTTTGATAAGCACCTATGGAACTTGTAAAAACAACTTTCTTTGTTTTATTTATTCTACATGATTCTAATAGGTTTGTATTCATCATTAAAAGGGGCACAAAAAATGTTGCTGGTCTTTCAACAGTAATTTTGATTGATGCTTTTATTCCTGCTAAATGAATTACATAATCTTGGTTTTTGGTTATTTTTTTACAAAAATTAAAATCTCTAAGATCACCTTTTATACATTTTATCTTATTTTTATAAATTTTTAAGTTATCTAAAGATACGCTTGTTACTTTTGCATTCGCGTCTATTAACAATCTGACTACTTCTCTGCCCAACATACCAGTTCCACCGGTTATTAATATTTTTTTTCTATTAAGTTTTTTTTTAATAAATTTACTTAAAAGTTTATTTGTATTTATCATTTTGAATTATAATAATCTCCATGTTCAATAATTAGAGTTGATTTTTGACTTTTTTTATTAAAAGCTTTCTTATATTCATTTAATATTTTTTTTGGATTATTAAGCATAACAACATCAATTTCAGTTAAAATTGATTTAAAATTTTTTGTATAATTTTGAGTATGTTGGACTCCTCCATCGAGAGGTTTTTTTGATCCAATAGAAGTTCTTATTATCACTCTTGGTTTAAATTCATTAAAAGACATTTTTCTAATTTTATCTAAATGATTGACCATTTGATTCATTGCCAAAATTAAAAAATCAAATCGAGGATAGCAGGTGATTGGAACATACCCCTCTAGAGCAAGCCCAATAGAGATCCCCATTTGAACTTCTTCAAACACAGGTAACTCTATCTTCTTTTTTGAAGGAACATCCTTAAGCGTGTTAAAAATTGCATTACCACTAAAAGAAACTGATTGACCCAAAAATATAGTTTTATCTTTAGAAGACAAATATTTCATGGCTCTAATTAGCTCACCTCTATATGTAATTTTTTTTATCATTAAAATAATACCCACTCTCCAGATCCATGGTGAGGATAAATTCTTTTATAGGTGTAATAAATAACATCTTTTGGTTTTTTAGATATTTTATTCCATGCTTTTTTTGTAGGTGTGTTGGTGCTTAATCCATTATCCTCAACAACAAATTTTATAGGTAAATTAAAATTTTTTGAGTACTTATAAACTTCGTGAAAAACTCCAGTTTCAAAAGTCATATCACCTATAAAAACCCAAACTTTATTTTTTATTTTTTTTCTTTTAGCAGCCATTGCCAAACCTAAAGCAATTGAAAGTCCACCAGCAACTATTGAAGAAGAATAAAATTTATATTTTTTTGAGTTAATTCCCATACTTCTACCCTGAAGTATTCTTTTTTTTAATAAAGTTGGAGAAAATCCATGAAGTAATGCGTGATAATGACTTCGCCACGTCGAAACAACCCAATCTTTTCTCTTTATATTTTGAAATATTTTGATTAATTGTTTTTCGTTATTTCCAGAGAGATGTATTGGACCTCTTATTTTTCCTGATTTATAAATTTTTTTTATATCTAGTTCAAAATCCTTAAGAAAAGCTGCATTAATTTTTTTTATCATAAAGGTGTTTTATCTAGATAAGAATTTTTTTTTCTTATCTTTAACTTGATTTCTCCAATAATCCAATAAATCATTCATAGTTTTTTCAAAGTTAATTTCAGGTTTCCATCCTGTATGTTTTGCAAATTTATTTATATTAGGAATCTGCAAGTCAGCATCTATAGGTCGCAACCTATCCTTGTCAACTTCGTAACTAATTGAAATTTTAGACTGTTTGATTAAATATTCTATAATATCAATTATCTTACATGAATGGTTGCCACCAATATTATAAACTTCACCAGGTATAGGATTATGAGTTAGCAACAAATAATAAGCTCTCACTGCATCTCTAACATCTGCTATGGTTCTTAAACTTTCTATATTCCCAACTTTTATTTTAGGTGGAATTAAATCATTTTCAATCATAGCTATTTGTTTAGCAAAAGAAGACTCTGCAAATACATCGCCTCTTCTTGGACCGGTATGAGTGAACATTCTAGTTGTTAAAATTTTTAGGCCATAAGCTTCAAAATAAAATCTTGCAAGATTGTCGGTACCAATTTTTGAAATCGCATAAGGAGATGCCGGATGTTGTGAGCAGTCCTCAACTATGGGTATTTTGTCTTTACTCACTCTTCCAAAAATTTCAGAGGATGAACACACATGAACTAGACTATCTTTGGAAAAGTTTTTGATAGATTCAAGTAAATTTGAAGATCCCAAAATATTAGTTTCATATGTATCAATAGGAGCAGAAAAACTTGTCTTCGGAAAGCTTTGAGCAGCAAGATGAAAAATATAGTCAGGTTTTAAAGTTTTAAAAATATCATTTAAAGATTTCGAGTCTCTTAAATCACCATAATGTAGGTGAATTCTTTTTTTTTGATTGATTTCATCAAGGTGGTGTTCAATATTATCTAATGGACTTCGCCACCTAATTAAACCATGTATTTCCCAATCAGTGTTTATGTGTAAATAATCAAGAAGGTGAGACCCAACCATTCCAGTCAAACCAGTAATAAATACTTTTTTTTTCATTAAATAAATCAGATTAATCAGGTATTAGTAGTAACAAAAAAAATACATGTATTATATAAAATATTTATTACAACTAAAAAAATACTAAATATTTGTTGTTTATTTTACAAATAGTAGTTTTGAGACTTTATTTGATCTTTAATTTTCATTAATAAAGTTTATTTTAGTAACTGCAATTATACAAAAGTGCCAAAAAAATTATTAAAAAAAATTAAAAATTCTCCAATAAAACAAGCAGTAATACTTTGTGGTGGTATTGGGTCACGACTTGGCAATATAACTAAAAAAACACCAAAACCATTAATTGAAATTGGAAAAAAACCCTTTCTAGATTATTTGATTGATAATTTGATAAAATACGAAGTTGAAAGGATATTATTATTATGTTCTTACAAAAGTAATAAATTTTTTAAAAAATATCACAATAAAAAAATAAATAAATTAACAAAAATAATTTGTATTGATGAAAAAAAACAATTGGGCACAGGAGGAGCTATTATTAATGCTAAAAAAAAATTGGATGATTATTTTTATTTAATTAATGGAGACACTTTTTTTGAGGGGGATTTATTTCAATTAAATGAAAATTTTGACAGAACTAAATATGATGTCATTATAGCATCTCAAAAAATTTACAATGAAAGATATGGGTCTATAGAATTAAGAAATGATATTGTTAAAAAATTTAATGTAGATAAAAAAAAAAAATTATCAAATATAAATTTAGGAACATACATAATAAATAAAAAAATATTAAATAAATATAAAAAAATTAAAATTTCACTAGAAAATAATATTTTACCAGATTTGACAAAAAGAAAAAAAATTCAATGCTTTTCTTACGAAAAAAAATTTTTCATAGATATAGGAATAAAAAAGGATCTTCAAAAAGCAAAAAAAATATTACCAAAAATAAAATATCCCACTGTTTTTCTTGATAGAGATGGAGTTATAAATCTTAATTTAGGTTATGTTTCAAAAATAAAAAATTTTCATTTTACTAAGAATATATTCAAAGCAATAAAATATTTTAATAGAAAAAATTACTTAGTTTTTATTGTAACTAACCAATCGGGCATTGGAAGGGGATATTACACTGAAAAAAAAATGAAGGATCTACATTTGTGGATGAAGAAGAAATTTAAGAATAATTTATGTAGAATTGATGATATTTTTTATGCACCTTATTACAAGTTTAGTAACAAGTACTCTTTAAAAGAACATTATAATTTAAGAAAACCTAATATTGGGATGTACAACTTGGCTTTAAAGAAATGGCCAATTGATAAAAAAAAATTAATTATGATCGGAGATAGTGAAATAGATTTAATTTTTGGAAAAAAAATTAATGCAAAAACAATTATTGTTAAGGAAAATAAAGATATTTTTAAACAAATTTTAAAATTTGTTTAGTAATTGTTGATATTTTTATTTGCATTTATAAATTTAAATTATACAAGTAATCCAATTCAACTTAAATTTTAATAAAATTATGAATATCGGTTTTTTAGGCTTAGGAAAATTAGGCTTACCAGTTGCTCTTGCAGTAGAAAACAAAGGACATAAAGTATTTGGTTATGATATTTCTGATAAAGTTAAATCTTATGTTAAAACAAAAAAAATTCCCTACAAAGAAGAGGGTGCAGATAAACTTTTAAAAAAAACAAATCTCCAATTTCTAGATGTTAAAGATTTAGTTTCTAAAAGTGAGATTATATTTATACCTATACAAACACCTCATGACAAAAAATATGAAGGTGTTACTCGTATTCCCAATAAAAGAATAGATTTTGATTATTCATATCTTAAAAGAGGAATGAAAACTTTATCAGACGAAATAAAAAAACAAAAAAAAACAAAAGTTGTGATAATCATTTCAACTGTGTTGCCGGGAACAATCAAAAAAGAAATAAAACCTATTTTAAATAAATATGTAAAGTTATGTTACAATCCTTTTTTCATTGCAATGGGTACGACTATCAATGATTTTTTAAATTCAGAAATAATTTTGTTTGGTGTAGATAGTAAATTTGCTGCAAAAAAAGCCGAAAAATTTTATAAAACAATTAATAGGTCTCCTTTTTTTAAAACGACAATTGAAAACGCTGAAATGATTAAAGTAAGTTATAATACTTTTATTTCTACAAAAATTGCCTTTATAAACACTGTAATGGAGCTTTGCTCAAGTCTACCCAATACTGATGTTGATGAAATCTCTAAAGCTCTTTCAATGTGTGACAATAGAATAATAAGTAATAAATATTTACAAGGTGGGATGGGAGATGGAGGTGGATGTCACCCTAGGGATAATATTGCCTTATCATGGCTAGCTAAGAAAAAAAAATTAAGTATGGACTGGTTTGAAGCCACGATGTTACAACGAGAGCTTCAAACAAATTGGCTGGTAAATACTATTATAAATAACATGCCAAAAAATAAAAAAGTTTATATTCTTGGAAAAACCTTTAAACCAGAAACTAATATTGTAACAGGAAGTCCTTCTATTCTTCTTGGAAACTTTTTAAAATCAAAAAAAATTAAGTTTAATTACTACGACCCTTTTCTTGATAAACATAAACCTAAATTTAAAAAAGCTTTATATTTTATAGGCACCAAACACGAACAATTTAAAAAATTTAAATTTCCAAAAAATTCAACTATTATAGATCCTTTTAGATACATACCAAAAAAAAAGAATATTAATATAATTGCTTTAGGCAAAGGATAATCTAAAAGAATATAAAGTTAATGTCCAAAACTCTAGTTTGTATAATCGCTCAAACAAGAAGCCATGAGGTAACATGGGAAAATTTTAATAAAAATGTATTAAAAGAATTAGATGCAGATTTAGCACTTTGTATTGGTGTAACAAAAAATTATAACTACCAAAATCCCTTTTGGAAAAATGCAAAGCATAAATGGACTATAGAAGAATATGGAGATGATTATACAGATGCTTTTAATTATGCTCAAAAAGAAATCTTTAGGGATTTAAACAAAAAAGAAGAAAAAAAGGAGGACTGGAAAATTTTACTAAATATTAAAGATTTTTGGCTTGGGGGTATTAAAGATTTTACAAGTTCAGATAAAACAGAATTGTCTCATAATTTAGAGTGGAAGAAGGATAGAGTAGGTAGCTCTTCAATATTAATTTTTTATAGATGGTTATTGCTTCAAAAATTAAAAGAAGAAAGTTTAATTGATAAATATGATAGATTTATTATAACTAGATCAGATTTTCTTTGGCCAATAAAACATCCTCCACTTTCAAGCATGAGTAGTAACAATGTTTGGATCCCAGATGGTGAGGGTTATGGTGGCTATTGTGATAGATATGCACTCGTTAGTAATAATGATGTTATTGAATATTTATCTTTAATCAGACCCATTTTAACAGAACCTAAAAAATTATTTAATTTAATGAAACATAAAAATAATTGGAATTTAGAAAAGTACATAAAATTATATTTTAAAATTAGAAATTTGGAGAAAAAGACAAAGTTTTTTCCTTACATTATGTATACAGTTTTTTCTGATCCCAATAAAACTGAAGAGTTCCAAGAGTATAAAGATATTAACTTGGAGTGGATGAAAACTATATATTCAAGCAATAAATACTCAAAAAAACACGAGCTTATAGTAAAAAAACCATCTGAATACTTATCCTCAATTATTTATTCAAAAATTTTTGAAAGAACAGGTACTTGGGGAAGTTTAAAATTTTTAAAAATACAATATATATTTTTTTTATGCATACTTCTTTTGAAAAAGAAAAAAATATTTAATCTAATAGTTAAAAAAAATTTGCCTATAGATTGGAATATAATAGATGAAGAATTAAAAAAATTTAATTTAAAAAAAAATTTTATTAATTACATGAAAAATAAATACTATCTTTAAAGATATTTTTAGATAGATTGAAAGATATGGGAATTCTTAGTTCAAAAAGATACGAGGAAATTTTAGATAAAGCATTGTCTAAAAATTATAAAACATTTATAGAAACAGGAACCTATAATGGAAGATCAATAATTCCATTAGCAAAAGAATTTTCTAACGTAAGTTTTTACACAATTGAAATTGTTAAAGAATTATATCTCTTTGCAAAAAATAAAGCTGAAGATGAGGGCCTTAAAAATATTAATTTTTATCACGGTGATAGCAGAGATTTGTTGAAAAAAATTCTTAACAGCATAGACTCAGAACACGTAATTATTTTTTTAGATGCACATAGCTCAAGTTATGAAGGATATAGTGCCGAGACTATAGATTTAGACAATAATGAAAATTTTTTTATAAGAATTTTAAACAAAATACTAAACAAAAAAAAAACTGTAACAACTGATATAAAAAAAAATAAATTATCTAATATTGAGGTTCCGTTACTAGAAGAGTTAAATTTAATATCAACTATTAAAAAAAATTTTTTAATAGTAATTGATGATCATAATTTATTTGGAGAAAAATTTAATTTTGCTGATTGGAAGGATATAAACGAAGAAGCTATAAATGATATTTTTAAGGGTCGTTTGATAAATAGTTTTACCATGCCAAAACAAGGTCTGAACTCACCACAATATATAATAGAAATTAAAATTTAAAATGAATAATTACATTATTAGAGTCTTCTTTTTTTATAGTTAGAAACTTATATTATTTATGAAAGTATTTTTTGATCACTCAATATTCACATTACAACGTTATGGTGGGATATCAAATTATATTATTAATTTAACAGAAAATTTCTCAAAAAAAATAGATCCATTAATTGTTTCGTTTTTTTATAAAAATTTTTATTTAAAAAATAGTCAATTTTCAGATACATGTTTTTTTTATAATAGAGCAGGATTCATGATAAAATATATAAATGAAATTAATAAACTTTATTTTAATTATAAAATAAAAACAAAAAAACCTGATATAATTCATTTTACATATAATTATGACCTAGAGTCTTTTGAATCAAAAGCTAAAATAGTATTAACAGAATATGATTTAATTAAGGAAAAGCTCTATGCTTCGAAATATCAAGATTTAAAAAAAAAAAAAAGAAAAATTTTTAATAAAATTGACCAAGTTATTTGCATTTCAGATAAAACAAAAAATGACCTTCAACAAGAATATAATATTGATAATTCTAAAATTTCAGTTGTAAAGTTGGCCGTAAAAAAAGATAAAAATTACAGAGAAAGATTTATAAATATAAGACCCTTTATACTTTATGTGGGAAATAGAGAGAGATATAAAAATTTTATAAATGCTATTAAAGCATATTCGATATCCGACAAAATAAGATCAAATTTTGATTTTGTTTGTTTTGGGGGTGGAATTTTTTCAAAATCTGAAGAAGATTTATTTAAAGAATTAAATATTGATAGAAGTAAGATTCATTTCTTTGAAGGAGATAATCAAGATTTGAATTTTTTTTATCACAAAGCTCGACTGTTTATTTTTCCGTCGTTATACGAGGGGTTTGGCCTTCCTCTTCTTGAGGCAATGAACATGCAATGTCCTGTTATTTGTAGCAATTCTAGTTGTTTTCCAGAAATAGCTAATGATGCAGCAATATTTTTCGACCCTAAGGATATAGACTCAATAAAATCTCAAATGGAAAAAACTATTTTTGATAATGAACTATTATTAGATTTAAAGAATAAGGGTGTTCAAAATCTTAACAAATATAGTTGGGAAAAGTGTTCTAATGAAACTGAAAAAGTATATGAAAAAATAATTTAACTAATGCTAGAAAAATTTTATAAACCAGTAGTAAATGTATCTTTATCAAGAGTAGGATCAAAACAAGATGGAGGCTATTATCTTCCAAATAAAATCATAAAAACAAGTAAAAAAATCATATCGTGTGGACTTGGATCAGATTGGTCATTTGAAAAAAATTTACAAAAAAAAAATAAAAATATAAAAATAGTTTTTTATGATCATTCAATAAATTTTATTTTTTGGGTAAAAAGTACAATTAGTTATATTTATTTTTTTGTTAGATATAGAAGTAATATTAAGAATATAATGATTTTTTTTAATTATATTAAGTTTTTTAAGCATGAAAATATTAAACATGAAAAACTTAAAGTTACAAAAATAAATAACTTAAAGAAAAAAGAAATCTCACTTAATCAAATACTTCAAAAAGAATTAAATGATTTAATACTAAAAATAGATATTGAGGGTGATGAGTATTTTGTATTAGAAGATATAGTAAAACATCAAAAAAAAATAAATTGTCTTATTATTGAATTTCACAACATAGATAAAAATAAAAAAAAAATTAAGAAGTTTTTAAAAAGTATTGGACATCTTAAAAATTGCAATATATCTCCCAATAATTCAGTTGCCGCTGATAACAACGGAGACCCCTTAGCAGTTGAAATAGTATTTATTAATAAAAAATTCTTATCCAAAAAAGATTTTAAAAAAAAAGCAATTCCAAAGTATTTACCTAACAATCCCTACAAAAAAAAAATAATAATAAATTTTAAAAAAGATTAATGAAATTAGCACCTATAGCATTATTTGCTTATAATAGACCGGAAGCATTATTCAAAACTCTTGAGTCACTAAAAAATAATAAATCAATAAAAAAAACAGATATTTATATTTTTTCTGATGGTCCAATTTCTAACAAAATAGATAGAAAAAAAGTTTACAAAGTAAGAAAAATTATTAAAAATATTAAAAGTTTAAAAATAAAAAAAATAATTTTTTATAAAACAAACAGAGGATTAAAAAAAAATATTATTGAGGGAATAAATTATGTTTTTAAAAAACACTCTAAAATTATTGTTCTTGAAGATGATTTGTTAGTAAGTCCCTATTTTATCAACTATATGAATCGATCTTTAAACTTCATCAAATATAAAAAAAATATTTGGCATGTTAGTGCATGGAGCTACCCAATTAAAACAAATTATAAAAATTCAAATGATACTTTTTTATGGCACAATATGAATTGCTGGGGATGGGGAACTCACAGAATACATTGGAAGAAATTAATATTAAATTCTGACTTTTTTATTAAAAGTTTTACAAAGGAGCAAATTAATGATTTTAATTTTGATGGAAATCTTAATAATTGGTCTCAATTAATTAGAAATCATCAAAAAAAAATAAATACTTGGGCAATTTTTTGGAACGCAACAATTTTTTGGAATAAAGGGTTATGTCTAAATCCAGTTAAAAGTTATGTAAAAAATATTGGTTTTGATAAAAATGCAACCAATACATTAAAATATATAACTCAAAGTGAAAATTTAAATTCCAAAACTAAAATTAATTTTCCCAAAAAACAAGAAACTAATCAATTTTATATTAAAAAAATAAAATCCCACATATTTTTATGTCAAAAAATTAATTTAATAGGTTTTTTTATAAATAAAATTTTTAATATATTTAAATAATATTTTCTAACTATATATAAAGAGTTAAATTATATAATATGATAAATTCAAAGTGTCATTCATTAATCATCAGAGGTACAGGTCAATTAGGGATCACTTTAAAAAATCAATTAAATAAAAAAAATGAAAAAGTTATCATTACTTCTAGATTTAAAAAAAAAACCTCAAGATTTTATACTTTCAAATAGGAAATGTTTATCTGCCAAACAAATGCTTATATTTGCATTTAATTATTTTGATATGAATTACAAAAGATATATTTTTAAAGATAAAAAATTTTTAAGACCAGTAGAAATTAGAGTAAAACAATCAAAATTTAGAGAATGTCTAATAATAAATAAGATAAAAAAGAAAAATTATACTTATGGGAAAAAAATGATTAATTTAATTATTAAATATTATCTTAAAGAAAGTGGTAATAACTTTAAAAAGATATAAAAGATATGTATTTTCGTTTGTTTGATATTATGAAAAAAATTTTTAAATTTATATTATTAAAAATATCAAGAGTTATATATTTAATATATAAAGTTATATGTAGGATTAAATTTTATATAATTCCACTTGAATTACAGAATATATCTTTATTACAAAAATTACAAAATGAAGCAGTATGGTTGATAATTGATCCTTGGGATACACAACCCAAACCTTTTGATAATGAGTATGTTAATAATAATAACGATTATTATTGTAAAAAGATAAATGAATATATGCATGATATAAAGCATAAATTTGTTGTTTTAGACGAAAATGATACTGTTCATAAAATATTTAAAGGTTATCCAAGAATTCAACATCAACATGTAAATGAAACAATTAAAGATAATTTTGATACAATTGTTTATGTAGGTTTTCATCATGGTAGATGCACAATAGATAAGCCAGGAAGCGGAGCCAAGAATATGTCCAAAACATATACATTATATTTTAAAGAAAATTTGCTATGTTTATTACCAGGAGATAGTTGGTTGGAAATGGATAAAAAAGTAAAAAAATATGGAAAACTGATATGAGGGTAAAATTTAGATATCTAAAAAAAAATTAATTTAAAGAATAGGTAGTAAAATAGTTTTTTGAAAAAGAAATGAATTTAAAAAGATATGTTCAATCAATTTTTGCAAAGTTACCAAATTCTAGGTAAAGAAAATAGAATTAAAAGTTTATGGTTGTTAATTATATTGTTATCAATAATTGCACTTGAGTTACTAAATTTTTCTTTAATTATTCCAGTTTTAACAATCTTATTTGATAAAGACAGTATTGAAAAAATAACACTTATTTCTCATCTAGAAAATTTCTTTGGAGTGAATAAATTTTCACTAATAAATTTAGCTGTAGTTTTTTTGATTTTGATTATTTTAAAAGTATTACTATTATTATATTTCGAATATAAGACACAAAAATATAGTAGAGAAATGAACGTTGATATGACGTTGAGAGCATATTCTTATTTTTTAAATTCATCATGGCAAGAAATTTTAAAAGTAGATCATGCATATATAATGAGAACAATTTTGTCTGATATTGGAACTTTTGTTTCAGAAGGAATTTTAAAATTTATAGAAATTATAAAAAACACACTCTTTTTATTTTTTATATTGGGTTATCTGCTATTTGTTAATTTTAAGATTACAATAATTATTATGGGAGTATTAGTATCTTTCACAATTATTCTTTTCATTCTTTTTAAAAAAAAACAAGTATACTTATCTCAGCTAACTGCAGAATTTAATAAATCTAGATATAAAAATATTTCAGAAAGTATTTTGAATTTAAGAGATATTAAGTTGACTGGAAATTCAGGTTTTTTTTTAAATCTTTTTGAAAAAAATGAAAAAAAAGCTACTGAGGTACAAATCATTTCAAAAATAATGATTAAAATACCAAGATATCTTTTAGAAATAATTATAGTAACATTTGCAATATTAATTGCTTATTATATAGACTCAAATAATTATGATATGAATAATTACATACCTTTGCTAGGTTTATATGCCTTTGCTATATTGAAGTTAATACCAATTTTTACCGTGTACAATCAATCAATTCAAGCCGTTCGAGTTTCTAAATATCAAATCCAAGAAGCAATAAAAAATGCAGAAAGATTTAAAAGAATTTTCAAGCAATATAAGCTAAGAGAGAGAGATGAAAAATTAAATATCATAGATTTTAATCAAGAGTTTAAAATTAAAGTTTCTAATTTAGATTTTTCTTATGATGATTCAAAACCTATATTTGAAAATTTAAATTTAGAATTGAATAAAAATCTCACAATTTATCTGGAAGGACCAAATGGATCAGGAAAAAGTACATTTGTTGATTTAATTTCTGGCTTGTTATCTCCTTCAAGAGGAACAATAAAAATAAATGATTTAAATTTAATTGATGTTTCCAACAATTGGTTAAAAGAAGTGGGTTACGTTTCTCAGACAAATTTTTTAATGAATAACACAATTAAAGAAAACATTGTTTTTGGAAGAGAAAATATCAGTGAAAAAAATATCATTGAAATCATTAGTATAGTAGGGCTAGATGAGCTAATTAACTCTCTACCAGATGGAATAGATACTAATGTTGGTAATCTGGGATCGTCATTTTCTGGCGGGCAAAAACAAAGAATTGCAATAGCGAGAGCTCTAGTATCGAGTCCAAGTGTTATTATACTTGATGAAGCGACTAATGCACTAGATACAGTCACGGAAAAAAATTTTTTAAAAATAATCAACAAGATTAAAAAAAATAGAATTATTATATTTATTGCCCATTCTAAGTTAATTAAAGATTTTTGTGATACTAAGATGATAATAAAAGATAAAAAGATTGAAATAATTAATTAAATATTTTTTTATATCTCTTGATTAATTTTGGTAAAGATTTCTCTAATTTGAAATTATTTTTAAAGTTAAATTCTTTTTTAATTCTCATAATATCTATTTTAGGTTCCAATATTACTGTTTCTTGATTCTTTAAAACTATCTTACAATTTGTTTCTTTATTGATAATTTTTGTGATTTCTTTTATCTTAATGTTTTTGCCACTAGCAACATTATAAATACTCTGTTTTCCTTTTTTTAAAATTTTTAAAATTAAAAGTATAGCATCATCAATTAAAATATAATCTTTTGTAGAATTTAAACTTATTGAAATTTCTATCTTAGATTTATTTAATGAATTTTTAATTAATGTGGGTAGCAAGAGTGGAGATTTATAATTGAATCCAAATACGTTGGATAATCTAACTATTTTAACTTTTTTATTTAATTTTAGCAGCAGTGATTCAGAGGCTATTTTTAAAATGTTGTAGTAATCATTTTTTCTTTCGGTATTAACAGATAAGTTGCTATCTTCTTTAGTATTATTTTTTGAATTTATATAAAGTCTAGTCGTAGATAAAAAAACTATAGATTTAAATTTATTATTAAAAAGGATTTTTTTAAGATGATCTAAATTTGAAAAATAACCTTTTTTTGTTTTTTTTTTCCAATCATCAGATCCAACACAATAGATTATATACCCCAAATTATTGTCAAACTTAATTTGATTTTTTCTTGGTGTAAAAACCTTCTGTTTTTTTTTTTTTAGGTAAGAGGCTAATTCTTTACCAATAAAACCAGATGATCCAAAAATAGTATACATTATTTTATATTTAGTCTTTTGTAGGACTTTTTTCCCAAATAAGAATTAATTAGTCCACATAATTGACTATAGTAGATTAATTTTTTTCGTCTATTTATAAAGAAAAAAATCATAAATTTAGAAGAAATCATGAATAAATCAAAAAAAGTTTTTTTGATAGCAAAAAAGAATGAATAGTTTTTTTTAAAATAATAAAATTTTGACCACATGAAATGCCAGTGCTTATTGATCTCTATTTCAATTTCACTTCCAATGTTAACTGATGAACCACCCTTATGATATACTTGCAATTTTGGAATTATATATATTTTATGTCCCTTTCTATAAGCTCTTAAACAAAAGTCAGTTTCATCGTAATATAAAAAAATATTTTGATCATATAGACCAACTTTTTTTACATTTTTCATATTAAAAAATAAAAAATGTCCATGAACTAATTTCATTCTTATTAGATCTTTATGCTTACTTTCAATTTTTGATATAAAATAATCCTGATATCTTAATTTCTCATGTTGTGGTCCCAGTATTATAAAATCTTTAATTTCATCTGCATATTTTAAGAATTTATCAATAGTATTAGACTTAAAGTTAATATCTGAATCCATGTATAAAGAATATTTAGTTCTTATATTCTTGAAGCCAAGATTGATTCCACCTGTTTGACCTAAGTTTTTTTTACTCTTAATAACTTTAACATTTTTAAATTTTTGTTCTAATTCTTTTTTTAAATTTTTTTCATTGGCATTATCAATAATTAAAACTTTTATTTTTTTATTAATCTTTTTAAGTAGTTTTTGAATTGTCTTTTTTGAGTAATATGAGACAAAAAAAATTGTTAAATTATCATAATTCATAATTTTTTAAAAATTTTTATTTTCAATTTTAAATTGTTATAATTTTTATCTTATTGTGATGATATATTTTTAAATATATCAAAGTCTGAAATATATTCTTTTTTATCATATTTATAGTCACACAAAGTTAACAAAGAGTCTTCGTTATTTTTAAATTTTATTTGTATCCAGTTGTAAGGAGGAACATATAATGCTTTTTTCTTTAAAGGATCTAATTCAACAGTTCCCCTTTTACCCTTGTAAAAAATTATTATTTTTATTTTTCCTCTTAAAGGTATTATAATCTGAGTTGTTTTTTTGTGAGCATGATCTGCTCTAGGGAATTTTTTTTTTCCAAAAATTATAAAAAAACGTTTTATTTTGAATATTTTTGGGAATGATTTATTAATATAGAAAGGTATTAAAGTGCCTGATTTTTCAGGATAGGTAGAATAATTTAATAGCCTAAATTTATTTGACATTTATTATTTTATTTTAAAAGCGTCTTTAATTGATGGATGAACTTGATCTCTAGCTGATAGTATTGGTTTTTTAATTTTCCAGTTAATTTTAAGTTTTTTGTCATCATATCTTATGCCACGCTCATATTGTGGGTATCTATACTCAGAGAGATGATACAAAAGAATATTTTCCTTCTCAAAAAAACCAATTCCATGAGCGTAATTTTTTGGTACGAATAGTAAAAGTCCTGGTTTTAAAAAAAACTTGTAAACTTTACCAAAATTTTTTGATTTTGTATCTATGTTAACACAAATATCGATCGCACTACCCTTAAGAACACTTAGAATCTTAGATTGTCTTTTTTTACTCTGATAATGAAGACCTCTAATTACATTTTTTTTTGATACGGATATTGCGGTAAATTTACAATTAAACTTAATTTTCTTCCTAAGAAATAGTTCCTTAAAAAAACCTCTATTATCTTTATAAATTTCAGTTTTAATTAAAATTGGTTTCATAATTGGGCTACTAATACTTTAATTGATAAATATTAGCAAATATTAAAATCTTAGTTCGTTCCTAATAAACTTTTAATTTTAATTTAAGAGTAAAAAAAATGAATTTTCTATCAAAATTTGAACATATTAATAGTTAATAAGTTAAATGATATTTAACTTATTATTAAACAATTTTAAACTTTCTAATTTCTAAAAATCATATTAATAATGAAAATATGTTGATCAATAAATTAATTAAGATTTACACAAAATATATATTTTGAGTTAAATGAAAAAAATTA
>Ga0209630_10000891_pt1 | contig 33723 bp, 30 predicted proteins | sample COG_01_FD_184745 | JGI IMG/M metagenome (GOLD analysis project Ga0209630, IMG submission 184745) | Pelagic Microbial community sample from North Sea - COGITO 998_met_01 (SPAdes) (version 2) | ecosystem: Environmental > Aquatic > Marine > Neritic zone/Coastal water | place: Helgoland, sampling... | reverse complement strand
AAGCTCTTGGTATTCATTATAATTTCTCTCCATCTGTTGATGTTAATAATAATTCTAAAAATCCAATTATTGGAAATAGATCTTTTGGAGAGGATCCTAATAATGTGTATTTAAAAGCAAAAGCTTATATACAAGGACATAAAGATGCTGGAGTTTTCACATCTATTAAACATTTTCCAGGTCATGGAGATACTGATAAAGATTCTCATAAAACATTACCTGTTATTAATGGTGATATTAAAAGATTAAATAATGTAGAGCTTTATCCTTTTAGAAGGCTTATTGAGGATGGTGTAGCTGAGTCTATAATGCTAGCACACCTCAGTGTTCCAGCATTAGATAAAAAATATCCATCTTCATTATCATACAAAACTGTAAACAATCTTTTAAGAGATGATTATCAGTTTAATGGAATTACTATAACAGATGCTCTTGATATGAAGGGTGTTTTACAAGACCCTAACATAAACGTTGATTTGAAAGCTTTTGAAGTTGGTAATGATATTATTTTAATGTCAACAAACGTATCACAAGGTGTTAAACTTATTTCAGAATCATTCAAAAAAGGAAAAATTTCAGAATCAAGATTATCAAGTTCTGTTAAAAAAATTCTTTCTCTAAAAGCTAAATCAAATCTTAAAAATTTTAAAAATATTTCAACAGAAAATATATTGTCTAAGGTTAATACTTCAAAAGATACTCTTCTTTACTCTAAAGCTATGAGTTCAGCTATTACTCTAGTAAAAAATACAAATAATATTCTTCCATTAACCAATAATAAAAAATATCTTCATGTTGCATTTGGAGAGAATGATAGAGGAGATCATCTTTATGATAAAATGAATAAATACTTAAACGTTGATACATACACCAATGATGACATTACACCTCTTTTTAATAAAACAAAATATGATGGAATTCTAATTTCATATCATGGTTCAAGCAAAAGTCCATATGCGTCTAATATTATTCCTAAAGAAATAGTTGAAAAGATTAACAGTATTAGTGTTAACAACAATGTAGTTTTAAACTTATTTCTTAATCCTTACAGCTTAAATTCTTTTAAATCTATTGAGAATTTTGAATCTATTGTGATAGGTTACCAAAATAACATGATTTCACAAGAAGTTTTGGCTGATTTACTATTTGGTGTTAGTTCTTTTAAAGGAAAAATCCCAGTCTCTAATAATTTCTTTAAAGTTAATCATGGATTAACATTTAATAAAAAAAACATAATAGGTTTTTCTCGTCCATCATACGAGGGTTTTGATACAGCAAGATTGTCATATCTTGATTCTATTGCAAAAAATGCAATTGATTCTATGATGACTCCTGGAATTCAAATGCTAGTCTCTAGAAAGGGTAAAATTGTTTATAATAAAAGTTTTGGGTATCACACCTATGAAAAAGTAAATAAGCTTGAAAATAATCATGTTTTTGATTTATCATCAATTACAAAAATATTAGCTACTATGCCTCTTGTACTTCAGGAGTTTGACAATAAAAATATTTCTCTTGAGACAAATTTATCTGAACTTTTCCCAAAAAAAAAACTTAATGAAAAGGGCAGTATTTCTATAAAAGAAATGTTATCTCATTATGCTAGATTGAGACCATGGATCCCCTTCTATGAAGAAACGCTAAATAGAAAAGAAAAGCCAAAATCAAGATTTTATAAATCAAACTCCAAATCTACTTTTTCAACTCGGGTGTCGGAAAACCTTTTTCTAAAGTCAAATTATCGAGAAAAAATATTTAAATCAATTTTAGATAGTGAATTAAGGGATACTCTTGAATATAAATACTCCGATTTGCCATTTTATTTTTTAAAATTTTGGTTTGAAGATTTGTATAATAAACCTCTTAATATTTTAGCTAATGAAAAGATTTTTGAACCATTAGGATTAAAAAGAACAATGTTTAACCCCCATGAAAGTATTAGTTTAGAGGAAATTGTTCCTAGTGAAAGAGATGATTTTTTTAGACATTCTAAACTTCATGGCTATGTCCATGATGAAGGAGCTGCAATGCTTGGAGGCATTTCAGGTCATGCAGGATTGTTTTCTAATGCATACGAAGTAGCCATTGTTCTTCAGGCTATGATTCAAAAAGGTTCTTATAATAATCAGAGATTGTTTTCTGAAAATTCATTTAACACTTTTAATTATTGTTATTACTGTGATAATGATAATAGAAGTGGTGTCGGATTTGATAAGCCTCAAGTTGAAGGTAAACATGGTTCAACTTTTGGAGGAGTTTCAATGAACAGTTTCGGCCATTATGGTTATACAGGATCAATTGCTTGGGCTGATCCAGATGAAGAAATAATTTTTATTTTTCTTTCAAACAGAACCTATCCAACTAGAGAAAATACTTTACTCCAAACTAGTAATATAAGAACAAGAGCTCAAGAGATTGTTTACAAATCATTAATAGATTCAAAATGAAAATTGGAATAGTATGTTATCCTACCTTTGGTGGTTCAGGTGTAGTAGCAACTGAGTTAGGTATTGAGTTGTCTAAGAAAGGTCATGAGGTTCATTTTATAACTTATAGTCAACCAGTTAGACTAGATGCATTGTCATCTAATCTTCACTATCACGAAGTAAATGTCCCTGATTATCCTTTATTTAAATACGAACCATATGAACTAGCATTGTCAAGTAAGTTATTTGATGTTATTTCAAAGCATAAGATAGACGTTCTTCATGTTCATTATGCAATTCCTCATGCATATGCAGCTTATATGGCAAAGAAAATTTTAAATGAAAATGGTTATAATATCCCTATAATTACAACTCTTCATGGGACTGATATAACACTAGTTGGAAATCATCCTTTTTATAAACCTGCTGTAACTTTTAGTATTAATAAATCTGATATTGTCACATGCGTTTCCAAAAGTCTAATGGAAGATACAAGAGAGTTCTTTGGGATAACTAAAGAAATTAAAGTAATTCCAAATTTTATTGATATAGATAAGTATGATAAAAAACACAACTTATGTGAAAGAAATATGATAGCTGATGGGGATGAAAAAATCATAGTTCACGTAAGTAATTTTAGACCATTAAAGAGAATTAAAGATGTTTTAGAGATCTTCAAAAAAATTAATGAAAAAATCAATTCAAAATTGATAATGGTAGGGGATGGTCCTGATAAGAAAAAAGCAAAAGAATTTCTTAGAAAACATAATTTAAAAAACAAAGTTATATTCTTAGGTGAAACAAATCAAGTTGATGAAATATTATGTTCATCTGATTTGTTTTTATTACCATCTGAAAAAGAAAGTTTTGGGCTTGCTGCTCTTGAAGCAATGGCGCTTAAGGTACCTGTTATATCATCAAATGCAGGGGGTTTAAAGGATTTGAATATAAATGGAAATTCAGGATATACTAGTGATGTTGGTGATATTGATTCTATGGCTCAAAATGCAATTAAGATTTTAACAGATAGCTCACTGGAGAAAAAATATAGAACACAAGCTTTTGAGAATGCAAAAAAATATGACATTAAAAAAGTAATTCCTCTGTATGAAAAGATTTATAATGAGGCTTTAAATATTAGCTAGTTAGGGTTATAAATTTTCTTAGCTTCTTTATAAATTTCATCTCTATCAAAAGTCATCTTCTTAGTCTGAAATTTTGAGTATTTTTCCATCTGATCAGTATAATGATCTGAATCGGGATCATCAGAGTTTCCATATGATATAATGCTTTCTAAAATAGGTCCCTTTTCATTAAATCTTACAAGTCCAATATATGATTCACCTTGAGTAACCTTATTTTTACCATCTTTATAGGGTCTAGATGACATAGCGGTTATTACATCAGGAAGTCCCCAAATAGGAATTTCTTTATCCCCTCTAACTAGTTTTTGGAAGTCTCCAAGAGTAATATCAATTGATCCAAAATTATCAAATAAGTATCGTTTTACTTCTCTTAAAGCTGATAGTAGTGTTTCTTTACTAACGGTATTATCATTTTCATAAATTTCATTTCTAAAATTCCAAACTAATTGATAATACAGAATACCGTAAATTCCTGCGCCATGAGAGTCAGTATCTGCCTTTCTATCCCATTTCTGAATAATATCAAGTAATTCAAACAAATCATTTTCTTCTTTAAGTTTTAATGTTTCAACAATACTAATGTTCATAAAATTATAATTGAACTTTGATGGAAATGAATTATCGTATTTAATATCTTTAAAATCTTCATATGATACTTTATCATAGCTTTCGATTAATTCAATTAATCTAGTTGATCTATTGTTATCGTATGTCTCATATCCCATTCTCTGATCGTAATCTTCTTCTTTTGGGTTTTCTTCCGATGTTGTAGATTTAAAAGGGGAGTGATTTGCATTGTAAATAAAACCAGCATCTGGCTGAATTACTTGAGGAAGATCCTCAACGTCATAATACTCAGTCCATAATGTTTTTTTAGTATCTCCTGGAACAATTCCTTTCCAATTATATCCTTCAGCTCTTTTGGGAATTATACCATTTGACATATAAAATATTGTGTCATACTTATCAGCATATCCAATATTAAAACCCGGAATTTGCTTCATCTTTAAGGTATTATAGAATTCAGTGAAATTTTTAGACTTACCCATTCTCCACCATTGCTCTAACGCTTTAATGTTAAAAAGCGTAGGGGTTCTAATTGAATAATATCCTGATTTGTTTTTTAATGTTGGGCCATAAATACTCTTGTAATACTTTCGATTTATTTTAATAGGAATTCCAAGAAGTTTAACAGTAATTTTTGCCTTCAATTTTTCTAGTTCATATTCCTCGTCATCAACAATATATTTTTTCTTGTTTTTCATTTTAAGTTTAAACACATCAGTTTTATCTGGGTAATTGACTGTGTGAGACCACCCAAGATGTTCATTTACACCAATTAATATATTAGGTGTTCCTGGATACATCGTGCCAATAATATTAGTTCCTTCCTCGCTATTTAAGTGAACTTCATACCATGACGTAGGACCTTCAAGAGGTTGATGAGTATTAATAGCTAAAAAAGTTTCACCCGATACTGTTTTACTACTGTTCATTGCAATAACATTTGATCCAGTTAAGTTTTGATCTAAAAAATCATCTTGTGTGTCATTGTTCAATATCCTACCAGCCCAATAGGCTCCTTCATTTGAAATAAAAAGTTGAAGCTGACTATACATCAACATTTTTTTTGGAGTAATTGGAAAGAGTTTTTTATACAGTATTTTATCAGGGTTATTTTTAGCGTATGCATTTAAGCCTTGAGAATATCCTTCTATGACTGCCATATATTCTTCAGAAATATCTTCAATTTTATCTTCAATTAAACTCTTTGAGCCAATAAACTGAGTTATAAAATCAGCTGCAGCACCCTTAAGACCAATATGATTAGATAGCATTGCGTTTCCTGCAAGATAAGCCTCCTGAATAGTTGAGAAGTCATCTTCAGCATTTGCCCATGCAAGTCCATATGCAACTTCTGCATCTGTTTGAGCATAAATATGAGGAACACCAAATTGGTCTCTTACTATTTCTATATTGTTTGGATTAATCTGAGAGTGAGCAATTGATGTTGCTATAAGTAGGTAAGTTATTTTATTCATTATTACAATATGTAGGTTAGTGCTCTAAATAAAAAATAGCATAGTAATGCAAATACAATTATTTTTCTGTTTTTTATATACCATTCCATAATCGATTTTTTTTGTTTAAATATATTTCGACTATCAAAGCTATAAATTTTAAAATGACTCTGTTTTTATTAACTGTATATTTTAAGATATCAGTTAATTTATAAGTTTACTCACTTTTAATACTTTGTAATTCATCTACATACCTATGGATATTATATTTGTCACATTCATAATTATTGTTGACTAATTGTGGATAGTTCATAATTTTTAATAGTAATTTCTTGCATTTTAACAATATTTTAACTTAAATTGCGCGTATTAAACTAAACTTAAATTAACATGAAAAAAGCTTTTTTAGTTGTATTGATGTTATCTTCTAGTCTAATTTTTGCTCAGAACTCTATTTCTGGTAGTGTTTCTGACTCAAATAACAATCCTATTCCTGGAGCTACTATTGTAGTTGAAGGAACAAATACAGGTGTTGTCACAGATTTTGATGGTAATTATCAAATAAACGCGTCGACTGGAGACCAGTTGACATTCTCAAGTTTGGGATTTGGATCTCAAACAATTACTGTTGGAAACCAAAATCAGATTAACGTTACATTAATGGCAAGTGTAGACATTCTTGATGAGGTTGTTGTCTCTGGATATCAAACTCAACAAAGAAGATCACTATCTGGTGCTATCGGAACTGTAGATACAGAAGAGGCATTCAAGACACAGGTAACAAATGCTGCTGAAGCTCTTCAAGGTAGAGTAGCTGGTGTGTCAGTTGTATCTGGTGGTGGTCCTGGGGCTGCTCCTGTAATTAGAATTCGTGGTTATGCTACTACTAACGATAACAATCCTTTATATGTTATTGATGGTATACAAACTACAGACCCTAATGTTATGAGAGACATTAACCCAAGAGACATTGAAAATATAAGTGTACTAAAAGATGGTGCTGCAGCAATTTATGGTGCAAGAGCCTCTAATGGTGTTATTGTTGTTACTACAAAAAAAGGTAGTTACAATATGAAGAACACACTTGATGTAAACGCTACTTATGGAATCAGTGAGGTTACAAGATACCCTGATATGTTAAATGTTCAGCAACATGCTGATATGACATGGCAAAGTATTCTTAATGATGGAAATACTCCATCTCACCCACAATATGGAAGTGGACCAACTCCTTCTGTACCTGTCTTTTTAAATGTGCCTATTCCAAGTGGCGCAGAATATGAAGGCGCTGGTGCTAAAGTTCAGCCTGGTGGAACCAAATGGTTCGAAGAAGTATTTGACCCAGCTAGTGTAACTGAAGTTTCATTATCTGCTTCTGGTGGTTCTGAACAAGGTAAATATCACATGTCTGTTAGATACCTAAATCAAGAAGGTGTAATTATACATACTGGATTTGAATCAGTTTCAACTAGATTAAATTCTGAATTTAAAATAGGAGATAAGATTACTATTTCTGAAAATTTAAACATTACATATGATAAGGAAGGTACTACTAGTGGAAATCCAATGCAAAATGCTGCATTTTCATCACCACTTGTACCTGTAAGAGATACTAACGGAAATTTTGCTGGAACATATTCTAATGCTGCAAGAGTTGGTATTGCTAACAACCCTGTTGCAGATCTTGCAAGAGGTAAAAATGATTACAACAAGAACTTAAGAGTTGTTGGTGATGTTTCATTTAAATGGCAAATAACTCCTGAATTATTATTCAAGACTTCTGCTGGTATAACTATGAGAGATTTAAATGGAAGATATTTCACTGCTCTAAACCCAGAGCATGGTGAAGCAATTTCTAATAACACCCTTACTGAACAAAGTTTCAGACAAGATGAGTGGGTTGTAACAAATTTCTTAAACTATAAAAACTCATTTGGTGATCATACATTAGATGTATTAGTTGGTACTGAGGCAACAAAAAATAACTTTAAAGGTTTTGGTGCTTTAAGAACTGGGTATTTATTTGAAGATCCTAGTTTTTACTTATTAAGTAATGGTTCTGGTGTTCCTGTGATTCAATACGGTAACTCTAATTCAAGTTCAATATTCTCACTACTTGCAACTGCAAACTGGTCATATGGTGGAAAGTACTTTGCAACTGCGACTGTTAGAAAGGATGATACTTCAAGATTTGCAAGTGCTACTGCTGACGCAATCTTCCCTTCTGTTAGTGGAGCTTGGTTAGTAAGTTCAGAGGATGGGTTTGATAGTTCTGTATTTGATACTCTAAAAATAAGAGCTTCATATGGTGAACTTGGGAATCAACAAATTGGTGGATCTAATTTAGATGTAAATATTTCTAACTTAAGTGAAGGTACTGGATTCTACGCATTTTCTGGAAGTGGTGGAGCTACTGCTGGTGCAGTTATTGCATCTAAAGGTAACCCGCTTTTAACTTGGGAAACGATGACATCTACAAACTTTGCTATTGATGCTGGTTTCTTAGATAATAGGTTAACTGCAACAATTGATGTATTCTCTAATGAGACTACAGGTCTTGTTGCTCAGGATACTCAGAAGATTAGTACAACTGCTATTGATGCATCTGCACCTTTCACAAACTTAGGTGCTATGAAATCTACTGGTTTTGATTTATCTCTTAACTATGCTGATACAACTTCATCTGGAATAACTTACTCTATAAATGCAAATGCTACTAGAGCTAAAAACGAAGTAACTGAACTTATCAGTGACTTCTATAGTGGAAGTAGTGATAGAATTGGAACTATGACAAGAACATCTGTTGGTGAGCCAATTTCTTATTTCTATGGAAGAAACGTATTAGGAATTTTCCAAACTGCTGCTGAAGTTGCTGCTCACGCAACTCAAGATGGTGCTGGTGTTGGTAGATTTAAATATGAAGATATTAATGGTGATGGTGTTATTAATGATAACGATAGAACTAAAATCGGTGATCCTCACCCAGATTTACTTTTTGGTGTTAATTTAAACTTAGCATACAAAAATTGGGACATGAGTATGTTCTGGAATGGTTCTATTGGTAATGATATCTTTGACTATACAGCTCTTTATTACGAGACTCCTTATTTCTTTAACGGTGGTAGAAGTACTGCAGTTTTAGACTCATGGTCTCCAACTAATACTGGTGCAGCTTTACCTGCATTAAGTGAAACAATCCTAAATAATGAATTTACATCAGCTAACTCATTCTTTGTTAGAGATGGTTCATATTTAAGACTAAGAACTCTTCAAATTGGGTATACATTACCTGATACTTTTGCATCAAAATTAGGTGCTAGTAGTGCAAGAGTGTACTATAACGGTACTAACTTACTTACTTTAACTGACTTTACAGGTCTGGATCCTGAAGTAGCAAGAAGCGGTGCTCTAGATATTGGTGTATATAATGCACAATATCCTACGAACAGTGTTTCATCTTTAGGAATAAATATTAAATTTTAACCCCAATAATTAGAAAATATGAAAAAAATTCTAACAATTTTATTAGCAACCTCACTTTTAGTATCATGTGCTGATGACTTTACTGAAATTGATCCTGTTGGATCTCTTAGTGATGCATCACTTCAGAATGCGACTGGTGTTGACCTTTTATTAACTGGTGCATATTCTGTATTAGATGGTATAAGAAATGGTGGACCTGGTGCAGATTGGACTAAAAGTGGAGATAACTGGTGGCTTGATGCAATCTCAGATGATGCTCATAAAGGATCAACTGATGGTGACCAAGCTGACTTACTAGCTATCGAACTTTTTACATGGGATACAACAAACCCATATTTTGAAGGAAGATGGCAAGCCTTATTTGCAGGTGTTAACAGAGCAAACGCAGTTATTGATCTAATCAATAACTCAGATAATCCAAGTGATTTTTCTGTTCAAAAGGCACAAGCACAATTTTTAAGAGGACACTATAACTTTGAAATTCAAAGAATGTGGGTAAATGTACCTTACATTTCAGATGAAAACTATGCTGCAAGTGAATTTAATCAGCCAAACTCTGGTCCAATTTGGGGTCAGATTGAAGCAGATTTTTCAGCTGCTGCAGGTGCTTTACCAACATCTAGAGGTGGATCGTATAGTGAGCCAGGAAGGCCACTTGCGTCTGCTGCAAGAGCATATCTAGGAAGAACTCAACTTTACCAAGGTAAATGGTCTGATGCATTAAATTCACTTGAATCAGTAATTAATTCTGGTGACTATGCATTGAATCCTGATTACTCAGCTAACTTTAGATCTGCTGGTGAAAATGGTTCTGAGGCTATATTTGCTATTCAGTTTGCTTCTGACGGAGGTCAATCTCCTCAAGGTAATAAAGGTGGTACATTAAACCATCCTATTGGAGGTGCAACAGGTGGAATGTGTTGTGGTTTTTACCAACCAACAATCAATCTAGCTAATGCTTTCCAAACTGATTCTAATGGTCTTCCATTAGCAAATTGGGCAACTACAGATATTACAAATGATTATGGTGTTTACGAAACTGAACCTCATACTCCTCATGCTGGTCCATTAGATCCAAGAATTGATTACACTATCGGAAGACGTGGAATTGATTTAAATGGTTTCGGTCCAATGACAGGAAAGGATAACATTAGAGCATCTTTTACTGATATCTCTGGTCCTTTTGTGAACAAGAAAAACCTTTATACTGCTGGTGATGATACCAACAGAGGTACAGGTGGTTGGGGAGAACAATTAACTGGAATTAACTATCATATTTTAAGATATGCTGATGTTTTATTAATGGCTGCTGAGGCTGCTGTTGAAACTGGTGCACTTGAAACTGGTAGAAACTATGTTAACCAAGTTAGAGCAAGAGCTAAAAACAGCCCACGTGCTGATGCTTCTCCTAACTATGTAATAGATACTTACAATTCAACATGGACTGATCAAGCTGCTGCTAGAACTGCAGTTAGACATGAAAGAAGACTTGAATTATCTATGGAAGGTCACCGTCTTTTTGATTTAAGAAGATGGAACATTATGGTTGAGGCATTAAACACTTACATTGCAAACGAAGGAAGAACTATTGCTAATTTTGCAGCAAAAGCTAACCCTGTTTCTGCTAAGCATAATGCACTGCCAATTCCATTAAATGCTATTGATTCATCTCAAGGAGCTCTTTCACAGAATCCTGGTCACTAATCAAATAAAATCTAGCTAAATTAAAAGCAGGATGAATTAATTTTCATCCTGTTTTTTTTTTAAATTTATATCATGAAAAAATTGAACCTACTTTTATTTATTCTTGGTTTACTATATTTATTAGTGTCATGTAATAACACTTCTGATAACAAACAATTTACTCTTCTCACCAGTGATATAACTGGAGTTGATTTTAATAATCAACTAAACGAGGATAATTCTTTTAATTATTTCACATATCCTTATATATATATGGGTGGTGGAGTTTCAGTTGGAGATATAAATAATGATAATTTAGATGATATTTTCTTTACAGGAAATATGACTGAGAATAAATTATACCTAAATAAAGGAAATCTTGAATTTGATGATATAACTTCTTTATCAGGAGTTGGAGGAGATGATAAATGGTATACTGGTTCAACTATGGTAGACATAAATAATGATGGTTTTTTAGATATATACGTTTCTGTTGCAGGATTAGATGGAATAAAGAATAACGAATTATATATAAACAATGGTGATAACACATTTATCGAAATGGCCAAAGAATATAGAGTTGATGATATTGGTAATAGTGTTCAAGCAACATTTTTTGATTATGATAAAGATGGAGATTTAGACCTATATGTTGCAAATTATCCAATGACATCATTTGATGCACCTAGAAGTTTTTATTCTTACAAAATGCAAAATACAGAAGATCATGAAACTGATAACTTATATAGGAATGATGGTTCATCTTTTACAAAAGTAACTAACGAGGCTGGACTCAGAACTTATGGTCTTACATTAAGTGCAACTATTGGAGATTTAAATAATGATTCATATCCAGATATATATATATCTAATGATTTTAGTTCTCCTGATTTCATGTATATGAATAATGGCGACGGAACTTTTAAAGATATTGTTAAGGAGTCTACTAATCAAACTTCTTTTTATGGAATGGGTGTAGATATTGCAGATTTTAATAACGACCATTATCTTGACTATATTCAAGTAGATATGGACGCTAAAGATAATAGAAGATCTAAGGCAAATATGGCTAGTATGAATCCTGAATTATTTTGGAGTACTGTTAATTATGGTTTTCATTATCAATATATGCATAATACACTTCAGTTAAATAGGCGTATACAAGGAGATAAGCCTTTTTTTAGTAATATTTCAAGATTATCAGGAATTTCCTCTACAGACTGGAGTTGGGGACCTCTTCTTGCAGATTTTGATAATGATGGTTGGAAAGACCTGTTTATTTCAAATGGAACTAGGAGAGAAGTTAATAATAAAGATTATTTCAATGAAATAAAATTAAGACCTATGTCTAATGATAGTCTTTTATATTACACAAAGCAAATACCTTCAGAGCCTATTGCTAATTTTGCTTTTAGAAATAATAAAGATCTCACATTTTCTGATGTTTCATCAGACTGGGGTCTTGATGATAAAAACTTCTCTAATGGAGCAACATATGCAGATCTTGATAATGATGGTGATTTAGAAATTATTGTAAATAATATTGATCAAGAAGCTCAAATCTACAGGAACAACTCTATTAATAACTATGTTAGAGTTGAGCTAAAGGGTAGTGAAGAAAATGTTTTTGGAATTGATAGTAGAGTTTATGTTGAAACAGAAAACTCTAGCCAAATGCAAGAACTAACAATGACGAGGGGATTTCAGTCATCTGTTTCTCCTTACTTAAACTTTGGGCTTGGAAAAGATCAGATAATTAAATCTTTAAAAGTAGTCTGGTCAAATGGGAATATTCAGAGACTAGATAATATTAAAATTAACTCAACTGTTGAGCTCGACATAATAAATTCTTCTTTACCTAATGGTGATGATTCTGAGGAATCTAATTTATATTTTGAAAATATTGACGTTGTAGAGCATAAACATGAAGAAAATGAGTATGATGACTATATCAAAGAAGTCCTTCTTCCTCATGAAAATTCTAGACTTGGTCCTGGAATAGTAACTGGAGATATTAATGGAGATACTCTTGAAGATTTTATTGTAGGAGGTGCTAAAGACCAACCTACAGCTTTTTATATTCAAAAATCAGATGGATCATTTACTAACAAAAAATTTACTTTTAGTAATTCTCATAGTAAGTATGAAGATATGGATATGATACTTGAAGACTTTGACAATGATGGAGATAAGGATCTTTACATAGTTTCAGGTGGAAATGAATTTGATCCTAATACACCAATACTTAAGGATAGACTATATGTAAATAATGGAATTGGTACATTTAATTATAGTGAAAATTCTATTCCTCAAAATTACTCAAGTGGAATGAGAGTTACTTCAAATGATTTTGATAAAGATGGTGATATGGATTTATTTGTAGGCGGTAGAGTTGTTCCAGGAAGTTATCCCCTTCCTGCTGATAGTTATTTACTTGAGAACTTATCAGACTCAAATGGAATTAAATTTATAAATGTAAACGAATCTAAATTCCCTTTCAAAGACATTGGACTTGTTACCTCATCAGTTTGGACTGACTATAATAATGATGGATGGACCGACTTAATTATTGTTGGAGAGTGGACACCTATTAAATTCTTGAAAAATATTGAAGGTAATTTCTCAGAAGATACTTCCTTGATTGATGTCGACTCAACTAGGGGATGGTGGTATGATATTATTTCAGAAGATTTTGATAAAGATGGAGACATGGACTTAGTAATAGGTAATCTTGGTAATAACTATAAATATCAAACCTCAGGTGATGAAACATTTGATATTTTTTATAATGACTTTGATAAAAATAATAGTGGAGATATAGTTCTTAGTTATTATAATGATGGTGAACAGTATCCTCTTAGAGGAAGACAATGCTCTTCAGATCAAATACCTGCAATAAAAACAAAGTTTCAAGATTATGATGCTTTTTCTATAGCTACGCTAGAAGATGTTTACAGTGAACCTGATTTAGAAAATTCTCTTCATTATTTCACTAAAACATTTTCATCTGTTTATTTAGAAAATACAGGCAACTCATTTGTTATGAACAAGTTACCTGTTTTAGCTCAACTTTCTTCAATTAATAAAATTCTATCAAGTGATATTGATAAAGATGGCTATAAAGATATTATAGTCTCTGGTAATATGTATAATTCTGAAGTCGAGACTCCTAGAAATGATGGAAGTGTCGGTGTTTATTTAAAATATACTCCTGATTCAGGCTTTGAGGCAGTATCTACTCAAAAAAGTGGACTATTTATTAATGGTGATGTTAAAGATATGGAGTTCATTACCCTAAATAATACTGATTATATTATTTCAGCTAAGAATGATGATCTAATAGAATTTACTAAAATAAAATAACTAAATGTTTCATAGATTTCTTTTCTTTATAGCTTCTCTTTTTGTTCTTTCATGTAGTACAAATTCTAAAGAAATAGAAGTAATATATGAGATTAAGAAAATGAATGATTGGAACTTTGATGTTAGTCTATCTATATTAAATTCAACTAATTTTGATTTTGATTCTGTTTGGTCATTTCACTGGAATCAACAGAGTTCAATAGTAAATATTGAATCTATCCCTGAAAATATTAAATATGAATATGTTGCTGGTCAATCATACAACATCTTATCATTTGGTAAAAATTATGATTTAAAATCAAATGAATCTATTAGTATAGACTTCAACCAATCAGGAATAGTCAATAGAATATCAGATCTTCCAGTTGGTGGTTTTATAGTCTCAAATAATGAAATAATTGATGTAAAGTTTACTTACAATTGGAAAAATGCAGATGGAATTGAAAAACTTGATGCTCCCACTTCTAAAGATCGCTATGACTTATATTCTCCAGGTAATGTTCTTGATAAATCTGAACTTGAAATAATTATTCCTACCCCAAGTGAAATAACATTATTAGATGGAGAATCTTCTCTCAAATCTGAATATAAAGTTTTTGTTGATGAATCTTTAAATCTTGACATTAGTACCGTAAAGTCTCTTTTTGCGGAAAATATTAATATAGATATAATAAATTCTTCAGATTATGATATTTCAGTTCAATACATAGATAATTTACTAGAAGAATCATATCTATTGTCTATAGATAAAAATAAAATTTCAATAGAAGCATCAGATAAAGCAGGAGCACTTTATGGATTACAGTCCTTAAAACAACTTTTTCTTGCTTCTAGTCTTGAGAGCAATATGCTTAAACATATGAATATTAGTGACTCTCCTAGATTCTCATATAGAGGTATGTTGCTGGATATCTCAAGAAATTTTTATGGACCAGATAAGATTAAACAAATTTTAGATTATTTATCTTTTTTTAAAATTAATCATTTGGATTTTAGGTTAACCGATGACGAAGGGTGGAGGTTGGAAATTCCTGGTTTAGAGGAACTGACTGAGGTAGGTTCAAAAAGAGCTTATACTAAGGATGAATTTGAGAGTTTGATACCTATGTATGGTTCAGGTCCAGATATAAATTCTACTGGGTCTGGTTATCTCTCTAGAGTTGACTTTATTGAAATCCTTCAATATGCTGATCACAGAAATATTAAAATAATACCTCAGATAAGTTATCCATCTCATATGAGATCAGCAATTATTTCAATGGACTTTAGATATCAAAAATATATGGAGCTTGGTAATCAAGAAGAAGCTGAAAAATATTTATTATCTGATCCAGATGATGAAAGTGAGTATTACTCAGCGCAGGGGTTTAATGATAATATAGCATGTATATGCAGGGAAAGTGCTTTTACTTTTTATGAAAAAGTAATTGATGAAATATACCTCATGTATAAGGAAGCAGGAATTGAATTAAACAAGTTTGGCGTTGCCGCTGATGAACTTCCATACGGTGCATGGCAAAAATCACCAATCTGTGATCAGTTCATGGAAGAGAACTCAATAGCAGGTGATTATAATGCTCTTTATGAAATAATGCAGAGAAGAGTTTATGATAAACTTTCGTCATATAATGCAACCATGACTGGTTGGGATGATATCTTATTAAAATTAACAGAGAAGAATCAGTCTGAAACTAAAATAAAAGACTTTTTTCAGGGAGATGACATTTTATTATTTGTTTGGAAAAACGATTGGGGTCAGGGAAGACAAGATATGATATATAAATATGCAAACCTTGGATATAAAACCGTAATGAGTAATTCCAGTGCCTTTTATTTTGACATGGTAGACGATAAAGATCTAGATAATGTTGGACTTTCATGGAGTGGATATGCAGATTACAAGGATATGTGGACAGTGGATGTTTTCGATATTTTTAATGATTCATATGGAGTTGAAAAAAATAATATTTCAAAAGAATACATTGAATCCTCTGAAAAGTTAAATCCTAGTAATAGAGATAATATAATCGGTATCCAATCTCAAATTTGGAGTGAGACTATCAGGAATGAAGATATTCTTGATTATATGTTCATGCCAAATATCATAGTTTTTTCTCAAAAAGCATGGTCACAGGATCCCGAGTGGATGAAAATTTCAGATAAAACCAAGAGAGAATTTACTTTAGACTACGAGTGGAACAAATTTACAAACACAATAGGTCAGAGAGTTCTCCCAATTATTAATAACATTTATGGTGGATTAAGTTATGATCTCCCAAAACCAGGTGGTATTATCAAAAATGACTCTCTCTATGCTAATTCTGTCTTTCCAGGATTAAATATTAAGTACACACTTGATGGTTCTTTACCTGATATTGAAAGCATGAATTATAATAATCCTGTAAAACTAAATAAAGATGATGTTATAAATCTTAGATTATTTGATGATAAGGGTAGGGGCGGTTACCCAATTCAAGTTGATAAGTAAATTTAGATTCATCAATTATTTTTTTTAACTTTTGAACTATGAAAGATAGACTCCTATCAATAGATGTTTTAAGAGGAATGACTTTAATCTTTATGATAATTGTCAATCAACCTGGGTCATGGGATAATGTCTTTGCACCTTTACTTCATGCAGATTGGAATGGATTAACCCCAACAGACTATATATTCCCTAACTTTCTTTTTATTGTTGGTGTTTCAATTGTTCTCTCACTAAATAATAAAAAAGGATTAGATAGAAATAAAACAATTAGAAAAATTATATGGAGAGCTTTTAAAATCTATTTAGTTGGTTTGTTTTTATGGATATTCCCATCTTTTGACTTTGATAATATAAGGTGGACTGGAGTTCTTCAAAGAATTTCATTTGTTTTTCTTTTCTGTGGAATGATATATATGTTTATAGATAAAAAATATTTTATGTATTTGTCTGTTATAACATTAATTCTTTATTGGTTTATTATGTTGTACTTACCAATACCCGGAATAGGTCAACCGGATTTAAGTGTACCTGAATTAAATATGGCACATTATATTGATAAAAATTATTTACCAGGTGTAATGTGGCAAGGTACCTGGGATCCGGAAGGTATACTCACTACCATACCATCAATAATTACTGGAGTTTTTGGCCTAATTGCAGGTACAATACTAATAAGCAATACAGATATTAAAAATAAATTGCTAAATCTATTTTATATCGGTTTGATTCTTGTATTTGTTGGTGATTTTTTTAGTTGGTCTTTTCCAGTAAACAAGAATCTTTGGAGTACATCATACACCTTTTTAATGGGTGGAATGTCTTTTATGTTAACAGCAGCATTTACTTACTTAATCGATGTTAATGGCTATAAAAAGTTTAAAATGTCTCAGATTTTTGGTACAAATTCAATTTTCACATACGTACTTGCTGGTATTCTTGGATCAATTTTTTATAGTGACTATATAATTGGAATTAAGCTAAATTCAATTTTTGTTAACACACTTGTCGATTCAGGTGTCTATCCAAAAGTTGCCTCATTACTTTATGCTATAATTTATGTAATCATAATTTACATACCAGCTTATTATTTATTTAAGAAAAAGATTTTTATAAAACTTTAATAATTACACTCATCAAGCTCTAATAACTTATCTAAATATGATTTTTCAGTTTTATAAAAGTAAGTAGTAGTTCCCCCAGTAGACTTTGTTTTTTCAATAAGGCTGTCGTTGACGATACTGTAAAACCAGTTAGAGCCATTAAAATCTTCAGATAAGTTAATCTTTGTTTGATATTTAAACTCTGCATTTACAATAAAATTATTTTCATATGAGTAACAATTAAATCCTGAAATGTATAGCTCAAGGTATGCGCCATCTACATCATCATTAAATGTCCATATAGATTGATTATTGTCTGTAGTCCAAAAAGTACCATCAAGACATTCTAAAAAACTAGAGCATTCGCCAGATTTATCTCTATTAGAACAGCTTAATGTAAAAAATGATAAAATAATTACTAGAATTGAAATATTATGTAAGTTTTTCATGATCAGTTTATATAAGGAATTTGTTCAAGCGCTAGATCAATTTTAGTTTCAGGTCTTTGACATGTTTTATTTTGACATACATAAATATATGTCTCGTCTTCAAAATATCTATCAATAAAGAGAGGTATGTCACTCTCTATTTTAGACTGAACTACAATTGTATTTGGAGTAAAATAATTAGTTATATCATCCGTGATTGACTTAGCATTAGGACCAATAACAGCAATTTCAAAAAATGGCTCAACTCTATTTAGAATATTATTTGCCCAAACAGAATATGAGTTTATGTTACCATCAATAATATCTTGAACTGAAGAAACCATCTTATCTGACAAATTAAGATACTCATCATCAAATATTATATGTCCTATATTAAATAACTGTTCAGCAATTATAGAATTTGGTGAAGGAATAACACCGTCATCTAAAGAAATTACTTTTGTAAATAATTCATTGTTATTACTATATCTTAATAAGTCTGATTGATCATCAGCAAAAAGCTTTAGAGCATTATCTGTAATGTTTTTTGAAAAATCAAAATATGACTCGTCTCCTGTAGCTTGGAACAACCTCATTGAAGCTTTAGATAGGTATGCGTAATCTTCTAAGACACCTTCTTGAAATTGATTTTCTTTATAAGTATGAATAAGTTTATTTTTTCTAAATGAATTATCTTTTAACTCTTCAAACATTGATTTTGCTTGAACTAGATAATCATTATTCTGAAGAGCTTCAAACGCATCAATTAAACCGATAATAGCTAGTGAATTCCATGAAACTATTATCTTATCATCTATTCTAGGTTTAGTCCTTTTTTCTTTTAATTTAATAATATTAGATTCCCAAATTTGAATTAAATTATTCAATTCATTATCAGCTTTTTTTGGTAACAGCAAGAATCTATCATTCTCCCATGGTTTTTTTATGTCAATATTATAGTAGCTTTTAAAAACACTAAAATCTGTATTTTTTGAAATTGTTTCTAACTCATCTTTTGTAAATGAGTAATACTTTCCTTCTTCTCCATCTGTATCTGCATCCATAGCTGCATAATATAGGTTATTATTTGAGGACATTTTTAAATTTAGAAATGTAATTGTATTATCAACTATATCTTTATATAATTGATCTCCATAAACCTTATAAGCCTTGGAGAAAAGACTAATCATTTGTGCTTGATCATATAGCATTTTTTCAAAGTGAGGTATTTTCCACTCATTATCTACAGTATACCTGTAAAATCCTCCTTCTATGAAATCATTTAAACCACTAGAAGCAATTATATCAATAGTGTTTTTAACATGACTTAAAACTTTTTTGTCATTATATACTATACCATAATTTAAAAGAAAAAGATATTTGGATGGAGAAACAAATTTTTGTTGTGCTAGATCTCCACCAAAATCAGTATCCCACTTTTTCATCCATTCTTCAATATTATTTTTAAGAAAATCACTACTAAATTCACTGATTTTTTCTTGCTTTTGGATCGTATTAACATCTGTAACACCATTCTTTACATTTTCCGCAATTTCTTTAAGACCATCATAGTTATCCTTCTTAAGCCTTATTATTCTTTTGAGGATGTCATCCCATTGAGATGTTGAATGATATGTCCCTGCATATATTGGACTTCCATCAGGAAGAGTTATTACATTTAATGGCCAACCACCCATTCCAGTCATTAATTGGGAAGCAATCATGTATGCTTGGTCTACATCGGGATTTTCTTCTCTATCAACTTTAATATTTATGAAATTATCATTCATAACCTTAGCTATAGAATCATTTGTAAAAGTTTCTTCTTCCATAACATGACACCAATGACAGCTTGAATACCCTATACTTATAACAAGAAGTTTATCTAATTCCTGTGAAACATCAAATATTGAGTTAGACCATCTTTGCCAGTTTATGGGATTCTCAGCGTGTTGCTTTAAATAAAGACTAGTTTCTTTATTAAGTTGATTTTTATTAATACTATTTATGTTCACTTCTGAATTACATGAGAATGTTAGAGATAAAATTAAGATATAAAAATTAACCCTTGGAAAGTTCCAGGTTTTGAAATTCATATTTTTTTTAATTCTAGATATAAAATTCATAATAAATCACAAGTTTTTTTTCTGATTATACAAAAGTGAGAAAAAAATAACAAACAAACTTATAGTTGGTGTTTGTGTAGAGTAAATTTACTTTAATAAACACAACCAAGTTTATGTTAGCTACTTAAGTAGTATCTGATTTTGTTAAAACCTGCCTTTTACGGTTTTTTAGGCAGGTTTTTTTAATTACAATATTTATCTCCTATACTTACAGAATCATAAGTTTCCTTATCTACTTTACCAGTTCCGTAGGGATCAGGTACACCGGTAGATAAATTTTCATTACTACTTGATGGATTGTTGATTTGATTATTATCTAATAAAAAATAATAATCTCCATTAATAATTTCTTTTCCTTCAATGGTATAACACTTTTCCTTATCACAAGAAAATATAGAAAATGAGATTAACAACAAATAGATGTATTTCATTTTACTCGTAATGTTTCCATACAAAAGTAGAGCCATCAGCATTAACTGCTAAAACATCAAAATTGGCTTTTTCATTAATAGTTTCCATACCTGGAACGTTTGACCCAGCCGGCATACCTGGAACAGTAATACCTTTAATATCAGGTCTCTCAGCTAAAAGCTTTGTAATTGCATCATAAGGAACATGTCCTTCAACGAAATATCCTTCAATAAAACCTGTGTGACATGATTGAAGTGTTACATCGATTCCAGCTTTAACTTTAGTAGAGTACATATCATTAGTTTTGATTGCCTCAACATTTAAGCCGTTTTGCTCCATATTAGCTACCCAACCTGAGCAACATCCACATGTTGGAGATTGATATACTACTAGTTTTTCTTTTGAATCTTGATTACAAGAAAGTATAAGAAGTGATAATGTTAGAATTATTTTTTTCATACAGCAAATATCGTTATTTTTTATAAATGGAACTAAACCCTGAAACGTTAAAAAAAGCATATAATCATCTATCTCAAGATGATTGCTTAAACCACTTAATTATTAAATTTTCAGATGTAATTGATATTACAGAGAGATATAGTGTTAATTACGCTAAAGCATTAGCTGATCTTATAATAGAGCAACAAGTTAGCTTTAAGGCTGCAATAACAATTAAGAAACGATTTTCAGATCTAATTAGTAATCTATCAAATAATGAAATCTTAGAATTGAGATTAGAAATGCTACAATCAGTAGGTATATCATATAGAAAAGCAGAATATATTCGTAATGTTTACACTTATTTTCAAGAATCAAAATATGATTTTAACTCGGCATCAAATGAAGATGTTATAACCGAATTAATATCTATTAAAGGAATAGGTCTTTGGTCTGCTCAAATGTTTTTGATATTTGTTTTAATGAGAATTGATATTTTTTCTCCAGGAGATCTAGCTCTTATGAATAGTTTAAAAATAAATTATAAAATCGATATTAAGAATAAAAAAACTGTAGAATCTTTAGTAAACAAATGGTCTCCATATAAAAGTGTAGCATCTTTACTTTTGTGGAAATCAATTGAGGAAAAATATTATTATTCATAAAGTCTTAATTTAGCATATGGAAAGCTTTAAAAACAAAATTTTAAATATGTATTATGATTTAATGTCTTACCCATTATTTTCAATCATAATTAGAATTATTCTTGTTTGTTTTGTTCTTATTTTAATAGCATATTTTCTTTTTTATCTAATTATATTTGGAGTCATAATGATTCCAATATATTATATTTGGAAATACATTAATTCAAAGTAAATTGAATAAGCTCTCAATCAAAGAAATAGAATCTAGTTTAGAAACTTTAGATGGATGGATTCTTGAAGATAATCAATTAAAAACTTCATACAATTTGAACTCTTTTATGCAAGTAATGAGCTTTGCCAATTTAATATCTGATAAATCAGAACAAATTAATCATCATCCAAAAATGATTATTGATTATAAGAAAATTGAGTTTAATCTTATAACACATGATGTTGGCGGTATATCAAACCTAGATTTTCAACTTGCAAATTTTATACATGAAACCTACCTTGAACTCTTTACGCCAGAATCTTAAATATAATTTTTTTTAAAAATTGGATAAATTAAAGATTAAACTGGATGGATGGGCAAATAAATAATTTTTAAGCTACTCTTTTACCTAAACTTGCCTCTAGGATTTCAAACCAATCAATTGTTTCTAAATTGATTTTTAATGACTCTGAAGAGTTTTTTATTCTCTTACCTTTAGTCGTACCAATTACAGGATAAATGTTAGATGGATGCTTTAAAATCCATGCCAGAAGTAGTTGGTCATCACTGCAATTATATTTTTTTGTAAACAAGTCAAAAACCTTTTTAATTTTTGGATTATTGTTTTTGTAATAATCTCCTAGTGGACTGTATGCCATTGGATTTATATTGTTTGCTTGCATGTATTCAAGGGTTCCATCATACATGTAATCTAATTGAGTTAATGAAAAATTAATTTGATTATATGATATTTTTAAATCTTTTAGCATATCCATTTGTAATACAGTAAAATTAGAAACTCCAAAGCTTTTTATTTTACCTGAATGTATTAAAGTGTTAATTGTATCACTAAGTTCATTTATATCCATCAAAGGACTTGGTCTGTGAAGAAGAAGAGTGTCTAAATAATCAGTTTTTAAATATTTTAATGAATTTATTACTGATTGATTTATGTGCTTAGCAGAGTAGTCATAGTGTTTAACTTTTACAGGTAGTCTATCTGACGGATACATGATACCACATTTAGATATAAAGAAAACATCTTCTCTTTTTATACCGGTCTTTAAAAATGCTTCTCCAAAACTTTCTTCAGTCGTATAACCACCATATATATCAGCATGATCAAATGAATTTATGCCACTGCTAAATGCATCCTTTATTAGTTCACTCATCATTTCTGAAGAGTGATTAACCCCCCAAGAGCCCCAGTTCATAGTCCCCGATATAATCCTAGATAAATTCAAGATTGGTAGGGTATTGATGAATGATGAAGATTAATCTTTATTAGGCCATTTACTTTTTTATATCCAAAAGAGAACTCAACTTTAATTTTGGTATTATCATTTTCAAATGTATAGTTTCCCATGGCTAGAGCATGTTCTTCTCCCAGAATAATATCTGAGTTTTCAAAAGTAATTTTGGACCAATTGGATAATGCAAAACCGCTATCTTCATTACATTTCCTGTCATCTCCTGCTATAAAATATGAGGTAGCAGAATTTTTATCATTTCTAAATTGAATATCCTTAGCTTTCGTTGGTTTGAAGAGCACTTGATCATCAAAATTATATAATCTGTCTAAGAAATCACTTACAAATATTTTTAGTGATTCTATGTCATTAGCTATTTGTCCCATTCTGATTATACCCTCTGACCATGAATTTTGGACTTTAATGATATCTTGTTCTGTCATATTGTTAAATATATAAAATGTTAGATTACTGTTCAATTGAATCTGCAGAAAAACTAGTTATGTCATTTCCATTAGAAGAGTAAGAGATTTGAATTGGATTACAACAAACTTCACAATCTTCTATGTATGAGTCTGTATATACTGATTTGTCAAATATCATAGATATTTCTTCCCAACAATATGGGCATTGAAAGAAAAATTCCTCTGTCATGAAAAGAAGCTCATTAAAATGCTAAAAATGAAAATTATTATTAATAAGATTAAAAAGGGTCTAAAGAATTTCATTTTGTTGCAAAATTTGAAATTATATGAATAAAAATTTAAATTATTATCAATAATGTTAATCTAATATTAATAAAATGATAATTCTATGTTTTTTTAGAAAAAACTTACATCTAAATAATCTTTTCTACTATTAAATTGCATTTATAAACTTAAAATTAAAATTAATTATACTATGAAAAAATTATTATTAATAACATTTTTATCATTTTCTTTTGGTGTAAATGCACAATATTTTTCTGTAACATATATTAACGTTTCTCAGGAGGATGTTGCTGAAGTCGCTAGACTTGAAACTCAATATTGGTCAAAAGTTGCAAAAGCTAATATTGATAGTGGTAAGCAAATAGGTTGGGGTCTCTTTGCAAAAGTAGGAGGCGCCTCTGATACATGGACTCATGCCTTTATAAATGTTTATTCATCAATTGATCAAATGATGGATCCATCAATTTGGAATCCAGAGGAATTAATTGGTATTTCAGCTGAAGATATTTCTACAGCTCAATATTATAATGCTAGTAATACTCACCACTATAAAATTCAAGGACAAGTCCCGGGATCTTCAGGGGTTGCTGCGGTATGGAATTACGGAAGACCTGAAAATCTTCAGGGATTTGTAAAGGATAATGTAGAGTTATGGGGTCCATTTTTTGAAAAAAATGATACAGGCAGAACAAACTGGGGAATTGCAACCAAAATTACTGGTGTAAATCGAACTAATGCAACAGTGATGACTTGGGATGGTTATGATTCAGTTGCTCAAGCAATTAAAGTTTTAGCTGGAGAAGGTAATAATTCAGGTCCTTCTGGGTCTAAAGCTGGAGAATACATGCCAGATGGATTTATTTACAGAGCTGTAGTTCAGCAAGTTATGTGGATAGATGCAACTCAATAATTTAATTTATTAACCATAAATTAATTAAAAACCCCTTGGAAACTTGGGGTTTTTTTAATTAAATCAATAATATGAATGCCATAATTATCATTAAAGCATTCTCAATAAAAGTTGCCTCAGTCATTGGAAGCTTTAGAGTTGTACCAAGACATGCACAGCTTATTGATTTTTTATTCAAGAGTGTTTGTGTTACACCTACAGATGTAATGCCAAGAACTATAATTGTTAATATCAAAGCAATCTTAACTTCTATCCTAGTCAAAAACATTATACCTAATAATATTTCAATAAAGGGATATATAATTCCATATAATGGTACTTTTTTTGCAAGCGGGTCATACATTCTAAATGAGATTGAAAATCCCTTGATATCCAGAATTTTAAAAAAACTAAAAATAATATAGAAAAGTCCCATAAAATCAAGCATTGCATTAGTTGAATTCCAATTTTTGAAATTTAATAAGAGACTTGTAACAGATATATACGCAAGAATTATAAATAAAGGCTTAAGTTGTTTAATCTTATTCGATTTTATTATAACATTGTCTTGACTATTTCCTATACTTGTTATATAGTATTTAGGTGGTAAAGAATTTGCTATTAATGAAAAGCTAACAGGTTTCATGGATTGAATTACTGCTTCACCTTTAGTTAAATCAACTTGAACATCATCAACTCCATCTAATGAACTTAATTTGTCTTCTACAGATGATTTACATCCATTGCATGTCATTCCAGATATTTTGAATATACTTTTCATATTATAAAATTACCTAAATTTATAATTATATGCCTAGAACAAAATCAATTCTGCTAATTCTTTCTCTATTCTTTCTAGAGTCTTTTAGTGTCTATGATTTCCCCTTCACTAGTAATGAAAGAAATGAGTCAATTCAATTATTCAATGGAATTGACTTGTCAGGATGGATAATTCATGGAACTGAGAGGTGGTATGTTGAGGATGGTGAGCTAGTTTGTGAAAATGGACCAGATAATCAATACGGTTATTTATCTACTTCTGAATATTTTGATGATTTTATATTAACACTTGAATTTAAACAAGAGTCTAATGGAAATAGTGGAGTTTTCTTTAGATCAACTCTTGAAGGTGTAATAATTAGTGGTTGGCAAGTGGAAATTGCACCTCCTGGCCTTGCAACAGCAGGAATATATGAATCTTACGGAAGAGGGTGGCTTATCAAACCTAATCCAAAAGATGAGAATTTAAATATTGGGGATTGGAATTCAATGAAAATAATGGTTGATGGTGATATTGTAAAAACTTGGTTAAATGGTGTCGAGATGATAAGTCTTGAAGATAAATTAATAGGAAAAGGAAAGGGTTCTATTGCTCTTCAGATTCATGAAGGAGACAACGTGAAGGTAAGATGGCGAAATATTGAATTAGAAAAACTATAAAGAAGTTTTTAAATTATACTTATGAGAAACTTAATAATACTTATTCTCACTCTGTTTTTTCTAAATTCATGTAGTGTTCACACTTTTACTTATGGAGATGGTCCAAAACAAGGTTATACTAAAATTTTAAAGCAACAAAACTTTTTAGGTGGATTAATTTCAGAAAATACTCCTAGTGTAGATGAGTTAAATGATGAAAAAGATTATAAATTGGTTATAAAGCATTCAATAGTAGACACTTTTTTTTCGATATTATCATTTGGCTTATACACTCCAACTACAATTATAATTTACAGATAATAAATTATTGATATATAATTTGTTACAACTTAAACTTCAACTATTGAATTAGATGAAATTTTATTTAAATTTGAGAAATTAAAATCAATTTTACCTACATAAACACCCTTAGATCCAACTTGATTTATTATAACATCCTCATTTTTGGAATTTTTTATAATCTCAGGTTTTTTTAATAATGTATGAGTGTGACCGCCGATTATTAAATCAATGTCAGATGTTAATTTTCCAAGTTTTAAATCACTAATCTTATCATTTTGATAAGTATGTCCTAGATGTGAAATACAAATAATCAAATCACATTTTTTTTCTTCTTTAAGTTTCCTTGTCATTTCTTTGGCTATTTCAACAGGATCATAATATTTTGTCTCTTTATAGAGTGAAGAATTAACAAGACCTTTTAGTTCAATTCCTAAACCAAATACACCAATTTTAATTCCTTGTCTTTTGTAAACCTTATATTTGCTTACAAGTCCTTCTAGTTCAGTATTGTCAAAATTGTAATTAGATGAAATAAATTGAAAATTATTATTTAATATATTTTTTTTAAGAGATTTAAGACCAGCATCAAACTCATGATTACCAATTGTAGCTGCGTTATAGCCCATTTTTTTCATCAAATTAAGCTCTAGATCACCTTTAAAAAAATTAAAGTATGGTGTGCCTTGAAAAATATCACCTGCATCAAAAATTAAAGTATTTGGGTTAATTTTCATTAAACCCTTAAAAATATTTGCTCTTCTTGCAAACCCTCCTTTATTTGGATATTCATTATGATTTAAAGGAAATGGTTCTATCTGACTATGAACATCATTAGTATGAAGAATAGTCAATTTAACATCATTATTCAACAGGTTGCATGAATTTAAACCCATTACTGATAGTGATGCAAAACTAGAATTATATATAAATTTTCTTCTATTCATCTTTTAAGAATCTATCATCAACTTTTGATGTCAACTTCAAATTAGTCTTTGTATAATCAATAAAAGCATCTCTTAGAGAATAACCTAGTCTGTAGACTTGAATATGCTTATTTAAAAAAAACATATTATCTCCGCCATTTAATAAATAATCATTGGTTGCTAAATAATATTTTTTAGAGGAATCAATTATTTTATTTTGAATTAAACTTCTGTCTTTTCTAATAGATATTCCTGAAACTGGATGAGGATTTATCTCATTCTTTAAAAATGAAATTATTTCTTCAGCAGTTTCACCTGATATCTCTAGTATTACAATTTCATTTTCAAATGGAAGTATTTTATATATATCAGTTAGTTTCACTTCCCCTTTCAAAAGAGATGATCTAATTCCACCATGATTTTGAAGAACAAAGTCAATTTGTTTGTTTTCCTGTTCTTTAAATACTGAATCTGATTGAATAAATATAATATCAGCAACAAGATTACCTAGAGAAGAATTGAATTTTATATTGGTGAAATCTGCCATAGTATAAAGTCCATCAGAAAAACCTATTACATTATCTAATTTATAATCTATAGAATCTTTATAGGTATTAATGTGATTGTAGATGTTAACTTCATCAGGGCCAATAACTTCAATTCTCGAAAACGATGTATTATCAACTACTAAACTATTGCAGCTGATTAGAAATAAACCAAATAATAAACTTATATAATTACTCAAGAAAATTAGTTATTTCCAGTTTTTACTTCAATTTTAATTTCTTTTTTCTCTCCATTTTCCGATATAACTGTATCAATTTTAATATCAATGCCTTTCTCTGTTGCATTTTCAATTCTGCGAATAATTACTTCAGGAATATCGTCCATGTATTTTGACGCATTTGGTCCTTTACCAAATTTTTCTCCTCTAACCATAATTCTTTTAATTTGGTTAACCCCTTCCTTTACATTATTTGGTAACTCATCAGCAAACTCTAAAATAATATTCTCTTCATTTGCCATTGTCATTCCTTTTTCTTTATGATGCGTCATCATAATTGTTTTATAATTTGAATTATTGATAGCTTCAGTTAAATTCTTTGCAGACTCCTTGTCTAATTCAACATTAACAGATAGTGTTTCAGGAAACTTTACAGAGACACAAGAAATAGTTAGCAAACAAAAGCTTAATAGTAAAAGATTTTTCATGTTAATTTTTTTTTTAAATGTAATCAATTTTATGGTAGTTTGTAATACATAGTACTGATTTTATTTTTAATCATCACATTTTTCATGAACCTTAGATATAAAGGGTTTTAAGTGTACATGCTCATTTGGAATTAGATAACTTGCAATTATTTCAATAATACTTGCAATAAAGGCAATCGATGCAGTAATATATGCTTCTTCGTATAGAGCACTTATAAATTCTATAAAATGAAACAATGAATGGATTCGTAATCCAAACCTTATAATTTTAATAAGATTTTTTCTCATTAATAAGTTAACTTTAGTGATTAGAAATGAAATTATTTGTAAAGTTTATAAAAAAATATTTTTTTATTTTATTCTGTTTAGTGGATTAGTTTTGTCATCGATGATCTTTGATAACTATCTAGATACATCAGATGACAGAGGATATCTAATAGCAATTGGAATTTGTTTTTTAACTTTTTTTATTTTAGAATATTTACTCCCAAAACTTAAAAATTAAGATTGTTTAGATAATAAAATCAATAAACCAGCTATCATTAGTACAAATACTAAAAAACCAATAAAGAAAATTAAAGATTCCATATTTTAATTTACAAATAATTAATGGAAATTAAATAGATTAATATTATATACTTTTATAACTATGAATGAAACAGAGTTTTTTCGAATAATATTTACAGCTATATTTATTGTATTAGCTCTTCGATTTCTTCTAAAAAAAAGAAGATAATTATCTTATATTCTTGGTCTAATATAAATTGATGTTTTAAACTAAGAAAGGCTCCATATTGGAGTCTTTCTAATATAAAATAGAAAAAGAGCTCAATAGAGCCCTTTCTCACCAAACAAAATAATTAAACAAATTATTCTGGAAGCACTACATTGTCAATTGCATGAATTACTCCGTTTGAAGTATCTACATCAGCAATTACAACTTTAGCTTTATTACCTTTTGTATCAATTACATATACACTGCCTTCCCATAATTTAAGAGTTAGCTTATTACCTTGTAATGTTTCAACAGCAAATTCTCCACCGTTATCATTGATAGCTTTTACGACATCACCAGCCATGAACTTTCCAGATACTACGTGATACTTTAGAATAGATTGTAAAGTGCCTTTGTTTTCTGGCATTAAAAGTGTACTTACAGTACCTTCAGGTAGTTTGTTAAAACCATCATTTGTTGGTGCAAAAACTGTAAATGGACCTTCTGATGAAAGCGCATCTACTAAATCACCTGCTTGAACTGCTGCTACCAAAGTTGAAAAATTATCATTTGAAACAGCTGTTTCAACGATATTCATCTGAGTTGGATTTGATGAAAGTACAAGACTTAAGATCGAATATTTTATAAAATTAGTTATCATTATTATATTTTTTTAAATTATAAAGCAAAAATTCTTTTTTTAAATGAATAAATGATAAATCTAAAAACAATTAACTTTTATTTAGTAAATGTTTTAACATGATTTTAAATATCATAACTTGAATTAATGATAAACATTAGGTTAATTATTAAATTAATATTATTCTCTGTAATAATCTCTTGTAGCAAGAATCCTACTAAAACAGATAGTTTAATTACAGATGTTGAGTTTAATGAATTGGGAAGTGATGGTCCATATTTATATGGTGACACATATTATGGAAGAAAGAGTTATATAACTTATTACCCTGGAAACATTCCTGTGATACTTAGTATTCCCCATGGTGGAGATATATCACCTTCTGAAATTTCAAATAGAACTTATGGCGTGTCAGTAACAGATTCTAATACTATCGAACTTGGAATGGCAATAAGAAATTATTTTTTTACAAATTTTAATGTTAGGCCCTACTTAGTAATAAATAATTTGAAGAGAAATAAACTTGATGCAAATAGAGATATTGTTGAAGCTGCCCAAGGAAATTTATATTCAGAACGGGCATTTAATGAATTTCATCATTATATTAATTCTGCAAGACAAGAAATCACTAATAATTTTAACACAGGTTTTTTACTTGATATTCATGGGCATGGAGTAAATCCTGATGGGTTTTATGATATGAGAACATGGATTGGCTATTTACTAACTGGAGACGAATTAGATAATTCAGACAGTTTTATTGATCAGAATATATCAACTAATAACACCAGTATATATAGTTTGATAAACACTTCAAATGAATCACTATCTAACTTAATTAGAGGTCCTTACAGCTTAGGTTCTTTATTTGAAAATAATTTTTACACTGCTTTACCTAGTATTTCCAGTCCCTCTCCTGAGGGTATGAGATATTTTAGTGGAGGATATAATACATCTCTATATGGGACTGATCGAAATTTTAATTTTAATGCTATTCAATTAGAATTTCCTTTTCCTGAGATAAGAGATACTCCTCAATCTAGAAACACATTTTCATCTTCTTTTGTAAACATAATTAAAGAATATATACAAACTCATACAGGTATAGATATATTAACTATTGATTAGTTTTTAAAATATTCTTAAATATTTATAATTGATCTCATGGATTTTACCATCACGCATTTATGGAATTATTTATTACTATTATTGCCTTGTTTAAATTAATATGTTTGCTTTAATTATTATTATGTAATTAATTATATGTCAAGTTTTATTTAGTTATTTGTATTAATGTTTGACTTTAAGGAAGTTTTTACCGCTAGTATGATACTTTTTGCTGTTATTGATATTATAGGAGCAACACCTATTGTTATATCTCTAAAGGAAAAAGTTGGTAAAATTGAATCTGAAAAAGCTACAATAGTAGCTATGTTAATAATGATTGGTTTTCTTTTTTTGGGTGAGGAAATATTAAACTTAATAGGAATAGATATAAATTCTTTTGCTGTTGCAGGGGCTATAGTTATATTTTTTATTGCCCTAGAAATGGTCTTAGGTGTTACTATATTTCAGGGAGAAGAACCAGAAACTGCCTCCATAGTTCCAATAGCTTTTCCAATAATTGCTGGTGCAGGAACTCTTACAACTCTTCTATCATTAAGAGCCGAGTATGCTCTTGCAAATGTTATTTTGGCTATTATTATTAATTCCTTATTTGTCTACTTAATTCTCAAATCTTCAACTAAAATTGAGAGACTTCTTGGAAAAAATGGAATTGGAATTATAAGAAGAGTATTTGGTATTATTCTATTGTCAATATCTGTAAAACTTTTTTCAACTAATATTAGTCTAATAGTTTAGTTTAAATGAAATACTTTAAACTTTTTACAATATACTTTATGTCTATTGCATACACATATGTTGGTGTTAGACATTTTATAGATCCTGATTTCTTTCTTGCTATTATGCCTAATTATCTTTCTTTTCATCTTGAAATTGTATATATATCAGGAATAGCAGAGATTATATTTGGTGTTTTACTTTTTTTTAAGAAAACTAGATCTTTTGCGTCGTATGGAATTATAATATTGCTTATATGTGTATTTCCAGCTAATATTCATCTTGTTGAAAGCGAGTTGTCACAATCTATTTTAGAAGCAACTAAAACTCAAACTATCATTAGACTTCCATTTCAAGCTCTTTTCATATTAATTGCTTTCTGGCATTCCAAAAATAATTAACTTTTAAGTATGAAAAGTTTTTTTAAATGGCATGAGAAAATGGTTTGGAAACTATCAAAGGAGTTTAATCTCAGTAAATACCAGGTTCTTATTTTAACTTGGCTTGAAGGAGTATTAATTGGTGTTATACTTTGTAAATTTGTCTTTTAGATATCAATTCGACCTTCAAACACTAATTTAGCAGGACCTGTAATACTTATATTGGTGAATAAACTATCATTAGAAATAAATTGAACTTTTAAATCTCCACCTCTACATTTCATTGTAATATTATTGCTTTGAGATTTACCTAGGTAGTTCATGCATATAGCAGATGCAGTTGATCCTGTTCCACATGCAAGTGTTTCGTTTTCAACTCCTCTTTCGTATGTTCTGATTTTAAAACTTTCATTTGATATTTTTTCAATAAAATTAACATTTACACCTTCCTTTTTGTAATACTCATTATATCTAATAGAGCTTCCCAATAAGTTTACATCTAATTCATCAGTATTATCTTTTTCAATAACTAGATGAGGTGATCCTGTATCTACCCATGTTCCATATTCATTTTCAATAATTTCAGAATTAATCTTCATTTCCATTTTCACTAGAGTATCATTAATTATTTCTGCATTATGTATACCATCAAATGCATCAAATTTAGTTTTCTTGCCGATAATTTTGTTGTTATATGCAAATGATATAGCACATCTTGACCCGTTACCACATAGAGAACCAAGATTTCCATCAGAAGTGTAATGGAAAATTTCAAAGTCAGTTAACTTAGACTCTTTTATTAATATAAGACCATCCCCACCTATACCAAAATTCCTGTTACAGAGCTTCTCAATTAATGATGGGTTATTATCTATATTGTTTTTTCTATCGTCAATTACAATGAAATCATTGCCAGCACCGTTATACTTACTAAATTTTATTTTCATAAGGGCGCAAAGGTAAAAAAATATGAAGTTTAAATACTATTTACCGTCTTGAATAGGATCAGAATCTGGCATTATCTTATTTAGTACAAAATAGACTGGACAGAATTTGGTAAAAGGACTTATAATTTGAAGGAATCCTACACCAATTACTATCCATAAAAAACTAAAATTTCCTGTTAAATAACTTAATCCAACACCTGATAAATATAAAATACCAACTATTGCATCATGAGCTCTTACTTTTGAAATATTTTTTTCCATTTTTTTTAATTTAGGGTTAATCTAAATTTATGAATAAAATTTTAATTTTTGTATATAATATCTTGAATTTCTCCCCAAGTAACAAGTTTAATTCCTTCCTCAATAAGTAACTCTTTAATCTCATCTGAATTAAAGACATCAAAATCTAGCTGTCTCCATCTAGCTCCATATTCAGGGTGATCAATTGTAACACCTTTAAGTTCTTCATTATCATAGCCTAAGTGCAGAAGGAATACATTTAATCCAGCATTTAATGACTTTATCT
>Ga0209630_10000890_pt1 | contig 33739 bp, 19 predicted proteins | sample COG_01_FD_184745 | JGI IMG/M metagenome (GOLD analysis project Ga0209630, IMG submission 184745) | Pelagic Microbial community sample from North Sea - COGITO 998_met_01 (SPAdes) (version 2) | ecosystem: Environmental > Aquatic > Marine > Neritic zone/Coastal water | place: Helgoland, sampling... | reverse complement strand
TTTCTTTTAATTAAGTAAACTCCAAAACTTTACTGTACAATAAGTTTTTGATCTGAATTCAGCATGGGATCATATGGAATAAAAAGCTCCATTACTGACGCAGCACGACTTTAATCAGTCAGTGGAGCCGAGAGACGGGAAGTCGAAACATTTTGAGGAGGATTTGAAGGAAATCACCTAACCCAAGTTGACATACCAAGAATGACAGATAATTCAGCTACTTATACTCCTCTACTACTTTGATTTGTCACATCTATTCTTGCTTAAAATAGATTAAATTAAGATGATCACTTTTGTTTGTATTTAAGATAATTTGAGCATTATCAATATTCCATTCAAACATTGCACCCCAAGATTCTTTCATTGATTTGTTTGGTGGACCAAATTGCTTCATTAAAATAGCTGCTACATCAATAAAGTCTTTTTCACTAAAGTTATCCAAATCCAATTCTGATTTATAAATTTTTGATGCTGTAAAAATCGTTGGAGATAAATCGTTAAGATTTAAGTCACTATCTGATGGGAAGACTAAAACATAATCAGTAAATCCAATTTTTAAAAAATCATCATTTGTATTTTCAAGAAGATATTTGTCATATAGATCTTCAGCAACACCTGGAATGTTATTCTCTTCTCTAAACTTTTTCTGATTAAAATAACCCAAGAAAGTTTGGTTAGTAAGTGTCGTCCAACCTTGGTTTAAATCTATTCCTAATATTTCGTGAGTGCTAATTTGTGCGCAACACAATATAGGAGATAATAAAAATATGTATAAAATTATTCTTTTCATAAAGGAAATTTAGTGAACAAACGTCTGATGTTTTCAAAAACACACTATAATGTTTTAGAATCTTTATAACTGAATATAATTAATTAGTTCGAATATGTTTGACAGCGATTTGGAGGCGATTTTTGCTTTTAGGTGATTATTTTGCAAGTTATTCTTTTAATTATACATATCTTGAAAGCTATATAATCATACGACTATTATACATTTACAGAATCAACAAAACAATCACTTTGAAAAGATTATTATTTATTTTAATTTTTGTCCCATCATTTGTTAGTGGGCAATCAATGAATATTACTTGGGAAGATGATGATGGAAGAGAGTTTTCTATAAATTCCCATACAAGACAGTTTAGCTATTCAATGGTCGCTGGTGACGACATAGAATATATTCAGTATAGTAGATATGGACCAGTGGGGTCTGTTTCACGCATAGGAGATGTGGAAATAGAATATATTCAGTATAGTAGATATGGCCCAGTAGGTTCTGTTTCACGCGTAGGAGATGTGGAAATAGAATATATTCAGTATAGTAGATATGGCCCAGTAGGTTCTGTTTCAAGTGTTGGAAATTTAGACATAGAATATGTTCAGTATAGTAAATATGGTCCAGTAGGTTCTGTTAAAGGGACATCCGGGTCAATCTATTAACCTCAAATACATTTAAAATGAAGAAAGTAATATTTATATTATTATTTGCTATACCACTTTATGGATTTAGTCAAATCAGCAAATTAGATAATAGGTTTGGATATAAATCACTTAAATTCGACTCTCCCATTTCCAAATACCAGGGAAATTTAAGTTTTATCGATGAAGATGCATCTACTATTACTTATTCACTGCAAAATAGTCCAGATAAAAATTTATTTTTTGTTTTTGATGAAGAATTTGACATGATAAATTTAATCTTTGATAAAAAATCTGAATTACTGGTTGGAATAGAGCTTAAGACAAAACCTAAGTCAACAACATCAGCAAACATAATTATTGTTTGTACTGAAAATATCGAATCCCTTGTAAATAAGTTTAAACAAGAAATTGGTATTTATAGTAAGTATAGTTTGAATACAATTTATGAGTCTTATGGTTTTGGTAAAATAACATGGATAGGATCAAAGGTTGTTTTAGAACTTGGTCTGGATAAACAAAAAGATTCTAATCGAGGTGGTGTCGCATTTAAAATTAATAATAATGGGACCTTTCAATATACACACTCTAAATCTGTTAGTTTCTTTAAAAAAGATTTTTACACCAGCAATAGAGATAAATCGGGTTTCTAATAAATATTGTTGAATTTTAGTTTAATTCATTGGCCAATCATGAGCAATAACAAAATTTACATAATAGGAATACTAGTAATTGCTTTTTGCGCATATAGATCTTATTTAAATAGAAATCAAGTTGAAAAAAATGTTGATGAAGAAATTCAAATAATTGATCAAATTGAAGAAATAGTTACCAGCAGACCATTGAATCCAAAATCAGAGTACATAGACAACACTTTAAAAAATGGTTCTTCTCCGTTCGACAAGCTTTATGGCAAAGGAATGTATTCGAACACAAAACATTCACTTTTAGTCAATAATCAAGGAAATAGCGATGTGATTATTTTTCTATTCAACCTGAAATCAGATAAAGCTATTAGAAATGAATACATCCAAGCAGGAACCAGTTTTGAATTCACTAAACTTCCAGAATCTGAATGCTACGTTAAGTATTATTATGGAAAAGATTGGAACCCTACGAGAGTTACTAAAAATGTAGTCACAGGTGGTTTTGATAACAATGAAAAATTTGAAGTTTCAGACAATCCAAGTGACATTTTCGAATTTTTAACAGAAGAAAAAGGGAATTATATCTACTACTCAAATTATACATTGACACTCGAGACCATTTTAGAGTATGGGAACACAATGAGTGAAGAGAAGGTTTCTGCAACTGAGTTTTTTTAAACAATGATTAGTCCTGATATTAATATTCAAAATAAGGTTTCTAGAAATCTTGAGACTAAAGCTCACAATCTAAAACACCTACTTACTGAGACATATCGTATAACGGAAATTGTAAATAAGGGTAAATATTAATTGAATAACCCGTCCTCAGAAAAACCAGATTGAGATAAATTTCCTTATTCAACTTCAGTTAAAGTGAATACAAAACCACCCTACTCATAAACTTTAAAAGTCATTGATGAGTGATCTTTCTCAAAGTGTTTTTTTTACCATATATATATCGGTCCATATATATTTACAAACGTATGTTCCTACACCAATTAAAATATGAGAATCGAACTGAAATAAAAAGCAACAATAGCAATGTTACTTTTTGCTTTTTTAATTTCATAATTGAATTTTTCTGCTCAAAATCATCTCATCTACTTATAAAACGATATAGCACCTGATTTCATTTCCCAATGAACATCTGAGAAATTATTAAAAAAGTCTAGTCCTAACAATGAAGTCTCAAAATTAGGATTATATAGACAGACAACATTGTTAATCTCCATCTCCCCGATCTTAAGCCCATCTAGAATAAAATAGTGAGCTTCTGAGGGGATATTCAAGACTCCAAATGTTTGAATTGATAAATTTAAGTCATACAGTTGAGCTCCACCTTCAATTAACTTTTGGAAATCTGATTTGGCAAACACCAAGCCGAAAGCTCCAGTATCCCAAAGAATATTCATTTTAACATCCTTAATAGAGATTGGAACAAACGTTTGATTATCTACATAAACAACATCAACAACAGATATTTCAGGACCTAAAATATCATTTGGGTTATACGAATTCTCAGTGTTTTTCGTACAACTCACCAGTTCACCATCTTCATATAAACACTTCTCCGTTCTTCCTTGACGATCCGCATAATCAATAATACCTGAAAAGATTGAGCCGTTCACAAATCTACCTTGACTATGTATCGTTGATTCGTTTTCGAAAGTTTTGTTCTCAATACAGTCTTTGCCATGTAGAACTCTCTTCACAAAAGTTCCTTTCTGAAATAAACCAGTAGATGTATACTCTCCATCAATGAGACTGTTGTGCTCAAACAAACCAATCTCTGTGTATTCATCACACTTAAAGATTCCCTGTCCATTCATTTTACCATATTTAAATGAACCTTCGTATTCACAAGCAGTTCCGTCATCATAGTTAATTATCATCGTTCCAATACCATCATTGCAATCACCTTCGACACAAGAAGTTTGAGAAAAAATCTGAGATAACCAAAATGTTGTCCCAATAAAAAGTAGTAAATTCCTCATTTGTTTAAATTATAGTGTCAGTAGCGTTGTTATGATCTTTTGATCTTAAAGCCATGTTTTAATGAGGCGCAAAAGATCTTAATGAATTGACTTATATATTAAGTGCCATATAGAAACAATTGTAGTTACCAAATATATGATATTAAACCATCAACTTGGTTTAAAAAAAACGGAGTGTATATTTGAATTAATGATCTTAAATAATAATCAAGTTATCAAAAACAATCTTCTGATTGTCTTTTTTTTAATATCACTGGTCATTATTTCATCTCAAACTTCAGCGCAAAACTGCTCTGAAGCATCTGATTCACTTGAAATAAACATTGAATTTATTGGTTATAACTCTTGCAACTTACTAATTTCAGCAGAGTCGTCTGTGTTTAATTATTCTAGCGATGATTACGATATCGACATTGAATATCTTTGGAGTGTTGATGAGTATTTACTGCCTAATGGAATTTCAACAGAAATACCTAATCTCATAGCCTTATCAGGTGACAGTTTAACTTCAACGTTTGAAATAACTTTAACGAACCTAGATAGCCTGAGCCTAGGTATAGAATACGCTATCACATGCTCCTATTCTGAGGTGATCTCCATGCAAGAGATTGAAGAGACCTATGACTTATGGTCTTGTGATTGTCAGCTTGGAGGCCAACCTGAAGCTAGTTTTGAAGTTCAAAATGCAGGGACTTGCGGAAATACAGGGATAACCTTTTCTAACACTGCAATTGGAGGCCAAGGCCCAACATATGATTGGTCGTTTGGAAACAACTATGAATATGGACAATCTTTTGAAGCGAGTCCCATCGTTGAAATATTAATTGACGGCGGCGGATCTTCATCCATCCCCGTTACATTATTAATAGTTGACATCAACGGATGTACAGATCAAGTAACTGAAATGGTCGATATTCTTCAGACTCCGAATCCTGGAAATTCTTTTGATATCGATAATTTGTGTACAGGAAACCCAAATGAAGTATCACAATCTGTAAGCTTTTTACCTCTTCCATACGCAAATGGTGGAATAGAAGAAATAATTATTGATTGGGATATTGGGGTGGTATCTTACCAACAACCTTTTGATCCATTTTTTAATATTGAAAGCCCACTCTATACTGGGTTTGGATATTACAATATCGGTATAGATTTAATTGGATATAATGGGTGCGTTACTACAATAATAGAATCATTATTTATAGGTAACAACCCTCAAATTGGAACAGCAAACCCAGGAAATACGGACGGACTTTGTAGCCCCTTCTTACTTGATTTCCCCATAAGCAATTTCTCAACAAACGATAACTCGACAACTTACGAAGTTGACTTTGGAGACGGAACTGAACCTTCAACCTTTTCACATCCTCCACCAGCTTTAGTAAGCCATAATTACTTTACTTCATCCTGTGGTTCTTCAACACCTGAAGGGAATATTAATGCGTTTAGATTTAAAGTCGAGGCAACTAATGACTGTGGTACTTCAACAACAACTGTTGATCCTATAAGAATCCACTCTGCTCCTGCACCCGTGATTTCAGGAGAAGACACAGTATGTGTTAATGTTCCATGGACTTATCAATCCCCAAATACTGGGGTTTGGGTTGATGATAATAGTTTCGAATGTCAAGAACAAGATGGGTTTTGGGATATTATTCCTCTTGAAGGTCAAACTCCTCCTACTCCAAACTTCGGCTTAGGAGTGTCACTTCAGACAATATTTAATGAGCCTGGTTTGTACGATATTCACATTTTAGAAATGCACGAATCATGTGATGATGGTGAAGACTATTTTCAAGTATGTGTATACCCTGAACTGTTCCCGTTAGCGGAATTCACACCTAATAATGGATGTATCCCATTAGAAGTCGAGTTAAATGATATCTCTCCTCCAATTGCATGCGGCTCTATAATTCGACAATGGCAAATTATAGGGGGCGAATATGAATGGGCTCAAGAATCTTCTCCCAATTCTATTAATCCCACTGTGATTTTACTTGAAGGGGTTGATTATCAAATTAATCTAGTTCATACGCCTGACTTTACTTTTAACAACCCCAACACACCTGCCTCAACGTATTGTAATACAGGTATATACTCAATGACAGTTGAGGCTTACGACATCCCTGAAGTTGAGATAGAAGTATTAAATGAACATCTATGTGAAGGAGAGTCAACTACATCGAATGTTATATTTTTCGATAATGGAAATCTAGATGAATTTGATTTTCAGTGGATTGTTGATGGTGTGGTGATAAGCGAAGAAAATGCGCCCATTACTTTGCCTCTTTTCTCATCAGGAATACATACTGTACAGTCTATTACATCAAACATCTGTGGAACTGATATAGATCTCATTGATATAACTGTTGAAACTAATCCAGTAATTACGGTTGATGGCCCTCTTGGTGACTGTATTGGAAATACTATTTCGTTTGAAGCATCGGGAGCTGAAAACTATCTCTGGACAGGAAATAATGATGATGTAAACGCAAATCCAGCTGAGTATGTGGTGAGTAATACAACCACAGAAACTGTAACAGGTTCAATAGATTATGGCTCAATCACATGCTACTCTTATGAGTCCTTCGAGATAGAAGCATATACCATTCCTCAAATAGAGATTAATGGAGACTTGGAATTATGTGACCAAGATATTATTAGCTTAACCACTTTGATATCAAGTGGCACACCTGACTATGAAGTGACATGGTCAGAGGCTAATGAATCTTTAACGAATTTAGAGTTTATTTCTACCGCAATACTTTCAACGAGTCCAATTACAGCTACTGTGTTTGATATAAATGGCTGCTCCTCCAATAACCAAGTAGTGTTTACGATCAACCCACTACCTTCAGTTACTGCTGGTGTAGATATTGAATTATGTAATCAGGAGATATCAACCATTCTTAGCGAAAGTGATCCATCTGGTGGAACTTGGCAAGGATTAGGCATTACAAACTCTTCGACTGGGGAGTTTGATCCATCAATAATAGGAGAAGGAGCAACTGAATTAATTTATGAATACACGGATGGCTATGGATGTACAAATTCAGACAGTTTAATTATTGATGTTGTAGCTCCAATATTTGCAAATGCAGGCCCTGATCTAGCGATTTGTAATATCGACACTATAGTCACATTAGAAGGATTCTTTCCAGATGATGGAGTTTGGACAGACCCCAACGTAAGCCCTACAAATGACATCGATATAACCGGCTTCTCCCCTGGTGTATACTCATATACATATTCATTCGGAGAAGAAACTTGCTATACTCAAGACATGATGTTGTTAGAAGTGCATGGGAGACCAAACCTTGACTGGTCAGGGCCTCAATCACTATGTATAAATGAAACCGGTGTTTTTGAACTTAGTATTGAAGGAGGAACGGGTCCATACATAATTGAGTGGCTCACAGAAATGGATGAAATACAAGATGACGGGTATTTAGCGATAAATACTTGGGATGCATCAGGGCCACAACAACAAGAAGTATTTGTTACTGACTTTTATGGATGTAGTAATTACGTAAGTTTTGAAGTTATAATCAATCCCCCTCCTTTGGTCAATGCTGGACCAGATACATCATTTTGTAACCAACCCATACCAGGAAATATACTAGGATTTAGCCCAGGTCTTACAGAGGGAGGAGTAGGATATTTCTATGGACTAGATGACGCTGCTCTACCGGGTGCTGTAAGCACAAATGGAGCGGTAGACCCTTCTGTGACTGGTATAGGAACTTTCGAGGTGGTATATTCTTTTACAAGTGAGGCTACGGGATGTACTAACCTAGACACACTAACAATTCTCATCAGTGACCCCCTTGTTGCGGACGCAGGAATGGACACTGTCATTTGTTTCAACGCTCCTTTAGTTCAGCTAGAAGGATATTATCCAGATATAGGGATACTGTGGTCGGGAACTGAAGAGATCTCTGATGGTGCAGTGATAGATGCTCAAACAGGGATAATAAACCCTCAACTACTAAATCCTGGGGCATACACTTTCCTATTAGAATATGGTGTAGGGACCTGTTATTCTACGGACATCGTAAACGTAACTATTGATCCGCTGCCGATTATAACATTGGGAGGAGGCGATGTGGTTTGTGAAAATGACGGAATTGTAAACCTGAGTACATTTGATCCTCTTGGAGGGGTATGGGAAGGAACAGGAGTATTAGATGATGAGAATGGAACCTTTAACGCTGATGTTGGAGTAGGTGATTGGGATTTGATTTACTGGTATACAGACCCTTTAACAACATGCTCTGACACAGCTGCATATATGGTCAATGTACAAGAGATACCAGAGGTATACGCTGGACCGGATACATCATTTTGTAACCAACCCATACCAGGAAATATACTAGGATTTAGCCCAGGTCTTACAGAGGGAGGAGTAGGATATTTCTATGGACTAGATGACGCTGCTCTACCGGGTGCTGTAAGCACAAATGGAGCGGTAGACCCTTCTGTGACTGGTATAGGAACTTTCGAGGTGGTATATTCTTTTACAAGTGAGGCTACGGGATGTACTAACCTAGACACACTAACAATTCTCATCAGTGACCCCCTTGTTGCGGACGCAGGAATGGACACTGTCATTTGTTTCAACGCTCCTTTAGTTCAGCTAGAAGGATATTATCCAGATATAGGGATACTGTGGTCGGGAACTGAAGAGATCTCTGATGGTGCAGTGATAGATGCTCAAACAGGGATAATAAACCCTCAACTACTAAATCCTGGGGCATACACTTTCCTATTAGAATATGGTGTAGGGACCTGTTATTCTACGGACATCGTAAACGTAACTATTGATCCGCTGCCGGCAATAGATATTTCAAGTGATGAAGCTTTTTGTGGAAACCTTGGAGAAGTGTCATTAATCTCACCTATACCAAATGGAGGCTATTGGTTTGGCGATAATGTGGTTGATCCCATAGAAGGAATAATCAACACGAACGTTACTCAAGGTAACTACGAATATTTTTACACATATACAGACCCTGTTACAACATGCTCTGACACAATTGTACATCAGGTTGATATTTTTCCAGTACCTGTTTCTTTATTTTCTACCGATGAGTTAGGCTGTAACAATACAAACTACCCGTTTGAGCAATTATCAACGGGAGCTATAGAATTTGAGTGGGACTTAGGAAATGGAGAAGTTAGTGATGCATCAACCCCTGATTATATCTATCCCGATATAGGAACGTATGAGGTTACTCTGTTTGCTTCCAACTTTTGGGGATGTATGGACACATCTAATGTCAATATTGAAGTTACCGAATTGCCTGTCCCTTACTTCATTATGTCTACTGAATTTGGATGTGCTCCATTAGAAGTTTCATTTGTAAACGAATCGTATTCTCCGTATGGAGAATTTGAGTGGACAATGAATGGAGAAATTTTCACGAATGAAACTCCTCCCAACCAATTTTTTATTCAAGGAGATAGCATACTTATGCATGAAGTTCAATTAACTGTTTCTAATCTTTGTGGAAGTGATACCTTTTTAGACAGTATCACAGTACTCCCCATACCACAGATGAGTTTTTACCTACTTAATGACACAGCATGTTCTCCATTTTCTGCGGAATTATTGTACAGTGGCCTTGGATTACCCAACGAAATAAACTGGGATTATGGCAATGGTCAAACCTCGACAGGATCAACGCCTATTTCGCCTATTTATATTGTCGATTCATTATTGACGGTATTTGATATAACCGTCACAGGAGAAAATGAATGTGGCACTGATATATTTACATTACCCATTTGGATACAACCGAACACATTAGATGCCTTTTTCACCTCTAACGTTACCAGCGGATGCCCTCCTCTAGAATTAGTAGTTGAGAACGTGAGTATAACTCCCGTCAATATGACGTTTGATTTTGGAGACGGCAACTTCTCATCTGAAGATTCTGCAACTAATATTTATTACGAAGAGGGAGAGTACACCATAACTCAATATATTACAAACGGCTGTTCATATGACACCATTGCAATTGACATTTCAGTGCACCCAGAACCACAGTTTTCTTTAATATCTGAGGCTTCTGAATTTTGTGAAGGTGAAGAGGCTAACTTCTCAGTTGATGTGGTGTCTCCTGGATCTATTTCATGGGAGTTTGGGGATGAAGGATTAGATGTAGGGATGAGTGTTAATTACACATTTGACAATTCAGGAACATATGAGGTTGTTGCAACTGTAGAATCAAACTTTTATGGCTGTGTGGGAACTGAAACCATTGGAATCGAGGTCTTTCCTACACCCGTTTTAGAAATAAGTTCTCTCCTGGATTACGGATGCAGCCCGCTTGAGGTTGAGTTTGAAAATCTGTCAACAGATACAGATTTTTGGATTTGGGATTTTGATGACTCATCTATCAATGGAGTAGTCTCTAGTCCGACACATACATTTGTAAACACAACTTACGATCAACAGAATTTTAATGTTGGAGTTAATGCAGCAACAATTAATGGCTGTGAATCTGATACGACATTCACAATTAGTGTTCTCCCCGCCCCTATTGCAGACTTTGTAATTACTGAAGATCTCTTTTGTGGAATTCCTTCGTTTATAAATATGACAAATATTTCTGACGGTGCCCAAGCATATTCATGGAGCTTTAATGATCAAGAAACAAGCGGCATGTTTGAAACTATTTATGAAGCGAATCAATTTGGACCGCTCGTGGTAGAATTGGTCGCTACGAATGGATTTGGATGTACCGATGAAGAAGCTCAAACAATAAATATTTATGAGTATCCAGTGCCTCAAATTCTCTTCACACCTAATTCAGGATGTGAGCCACTAGAAATAACATTTAATGACGTCTCTGAAGGTGCTATTTCCTCTCACATAACAATAGCAAATTCAGATTGGCTTATCCATAACGGGCCAATACCTAATGTACCTCTCACAATAAATAACTCGGGCAACTATATAATACATATGACTGCCGTCTCATCTGAAGGCTGCATTGCCAATCTAGAAGCGCCTGAAATGATTTATGTTTGGCCAAAACCCATAGCAGATTTTGATGCTCAACCAGTTGTAGGCTCTACGAATGACCCATCGGCTTCTCATCTCAGCAATACAGAATTTGAGTTTATAAACACATCCATAGGGTATGAGACTAGTTATTGGGTATTGAGTAACGGAGCAATTTCAAATGAAAACAATCCCACTTTCGATTTTTTAGAAGCAGGCAATTATTTTGTTACGCTTGTTGCCACTAGCGACATGGGTTGCGTTAACAGTCATCAGGAAACAGTTATTATACCATCTGTGCTAGATATTTATGTTCCCAATGCATTTACTCCTTCGTATGATGGCGCTAGTACACCTGGAATAAACGATGCGTTTAGATGTGAGTTCTCAAACTTAGATGCAGTTGACTCATTTCAATTGCAGATATATAATCGATGGGGAATACTGGTTTGGGAGACAAATGATCCAGAAGAATATTGGCAAGGAGAGACAGGGTTTGATGGATTACACTACTCACAGAATGACATGTATATATGGCATATGAAAATTCAGTCCAATACCTGGGTTAATAACGGTAAAGAATTAAAGGGGTATGTTACAATTATCCGTTAGTGGAGAAGCGGGGCGGGAAATCCGATAAATTTGAGGAGGATTTGAAGAGTATTAGTCGGAATGACACTAAATTTAAGAATGCTCTTTAGTTAGTAACTTTTGTCAAACTTAGGCTGAGAATTTAATCTCTCAACCTAAAAAACAAGATTCTTCAAACAATCAATATTTAAGTTGATTACATTCAATACACTTGGTTGCTAAGTCATAAATTAACTCCTGTTTCATTCCTGAATGAGATAGATGTACCCTAGGGTTTTTCGCACCTTTCCTTGTAATTGATTTCACCAAAGAAATACCTAGGTTCTTATGAACTATCCATGCACCCATATATAGTTCCTTTGAGTTTATAAATTCTGAGTCTCGCTTTTGATATCCTTCCCACCAAATGTCAAAACGATTTCCCGTTTCTTCCAATAAAGAAATATTTTCCCTCCAATCTAAAGGCATCATTTTATCTTCACCAATGAGCGCAAGATTGAGACGTTCATTCAGCTTATCTACTAACTCACTAGCCCCCCACACCTGCTGGGTTTGATTTAATTGATTATGTAAGAACCTAATGTTCATAATCAGCCTAAGGGACTCTTTCCTCTTGCTCAGACTCCATTTGCAGCTACACCAAAGAAATATTAAGTTTAAAAACACATCGTCAACTCTATCTTTCACCTTTCTGACAAAATATTCAGAAACTTCACCTCGAATAAAACCTTGACGAGCGAGCAGCATGAATGGGCCTATGGAATTATTCAAGAAATCTCTAGCATTACAAATTCGCTCAGAATAATGCAACGAAGTCACCTTATCCGTTAGAAGTAACACATGGCTTGTGCTTACAACAGCCATCATACTTAGTTCACGGTAAGGATTTAAAAAACACATCGAGGAATCTTTAAGGGGGCCATTTGTAATTGGCAAATCATAAAATTCAGACAGCTGATTTTCATATCGCTTACCAAAGTTTATTGAGTAACGATTAACAGCATCAACATCACTTTTCGAAAAACGCATGTTTTCATGAATTGATCCTAAAGCCTCACCTATTCCTTCCTCAAATTCAGAAACCTGTTCGTCATCCTCAGAAACTAATCTTTGCTCTTCACTGTCAATTGATGCTGATAGACTCTGTATACTATCTCCCATGTAAGCATTTAGAAAGTCAGCCAATCTGGAACTAGAAGACTGCATTAATTCCCTCTCTTTTTCTGAAACAATAAAGGACGATTTATTAAATTCTTCTGGACTTAGCACCTTATAAACAGTCGTTTCTGCGCTTTCGTAAGTATTTAGTTTAATAGCACCTGAACGTTTATTGCTTTCTTCATATTCATAAAAAGCATCCTCTTTTATTCCATCTTCATATTGAAATATTTGCCCCATATCCCATTTTGATGAGGATAATTCCCTCAATTTATTCTCCAATCTCTTTTGTATTGGATCGGGGTTGGCCCTATCTATGTCAACTTTAAAGTGAATAGGTACTGCATTTGAAACTCTATTATTATTGAGTTCTAAAGCAATGACTCCACCACCAATATTGATACCGTGTAAATCTACTTGGATTGTTCTTTCATCTAACCAAGCTAGCGAGCCCCTTAATAGCACTGTACCAGCAACAGAACTTATAACAGCATTATATAGCTGATTGATCTCATCAGTTTTGTCACCTAGAATTAGGTTAACCGTATCGTCAAATATTTCAGCATACTGAATGTGAATTTTCCGCCTAAACCTAGAATTATATGCTGGTGATGGGACTCTATCCTTATTAGCGACATCCCAGCCCTCTAGCATGTTTTTTGGAATACTAACACCTAACTCATCTAACCAGGAAAGAGGCCCTAATTGACGGGTCATCCATATCCCCGACTCAATGTTAATTCCTCTTGTGGGGGATATCCCAAATCCTGCCCTCGTTGCATTGGAGCTCCCTAAGTAAATTGCCTCGGTTCTATCATTTAATTCCCAATGATACATTTTCGCATGTAATCGAGCTCCAACACTTACATCATTATCGCCCCATCCCTCTTGCCAGTCATAAAAATTTGGTTCATCAAAGAATTCAAAGGGTATCGTTGTTTTGTCTAAAAAAACATTGAACTGTTCAGGAGAGAATTCCGAATAAAGGGCTTTCAATGCATACCCATCCGAATCAAAATAAGGAGAAATACAAGTAATTCGTTTTACACTCTTTTTGCCAATTACATCAACCCACTGATTAAAAGTAGAAGAGGTAGAGTTTTGACTCAGAAATGCTATTGACCTACCATCTGGTAATGGATATCCATTGTTACTTCTCAGATCTTCTAGCACCTCCAACCATGGCGAATATTCACGTAGCCATTTCCATTTTTTAATCAATGTCACATCCTCTCTTGGTTTCCATTGTTCTAGCCATTGTAGAGCATCTAGCAATATTGGGGCATGAAGAGGTATTGTTTTAGAAACATTTACATGAAAAGCAGACCAAATCTCCTCATTACTATTCATTCCTGGCCCAGTTAAATTACCAGAACCTACGAGTAATAATCCATTTCTCTCACCAAGAAGGAGTAATATTTTGGGATGAAAAACACCTTGATTAACTCGAATGGGTTGGATAGAATAGCCTGCAGAAACAGTTCTGTTAGATTCAGTAGCATACTCGTATGCATCTTCCAGTTGTTGCTCATCAACTAAAAGGTGAATATTCCCAATATTTAGTTTATGTAGCGCTGGCAACAATCGATGTTCAAAAAACCCAAAATCTAAAGCATAGGTTGACAGTATGCATGAATCATATTTGTTTGCATCTCCGCCTAATAACTCAATTACGTTTTTACGAGTCATTTGTCAAGGTATTTTGCTACCCAACTATTAGAATGTTCCATTACTATACCTTCCTCATTAATTAATCCTAAGTCTTCTAAAAAGTTTTCTAAATTGGGTAAGCGTGGACCCATGAAGCTAGGTTCATACGGATTTAAAAATCGCACCCACCCAGATTCAAACATGAATTTCTGAGAAGATTGACTTCTACCTCTCATTTTTCGAATAGCAACAGCATGATGTTTTAACAGAATGTACCTCTCTAAAAAATGACTTATAAACTCTACTACTGGCTTGTCTCCAAACTCTTCTAATAATAAAATCATTAGATTAACGCCACTCCTCTGTCCTTTGTATAATTCTTCCACGTCAAATAATCTTAACTTGATTAATTCATCGTGATTACGATTAATGATAGTGAATAGCAATGAAAATGCAGCAACTGCGTCATCTTGGGGGCTAGAAAGTCGCTTAATAATTTCAACAAAAGTCCATTCTGACTGATGATTAAATTGATTAATAACTTCAATTAATGAGGTTTTCCCTTTTGATATATCATGTGAGTCATCAAGGCGTTCAATCACTTGATTTGTCATCTTATCAATCCAAATATCTATCCTTGTCATGCCGTTCCATTCTGAAACTAACAATCGCAACATAGCAGAGAACATAGCTCCATTAGAGAATTGCCACAATTCGTAAAACATATAATGGTACCAACCAAACCAGGTTGAAGAGTTCATCTCACCTCTACCCTTATCTAAATATGCAAGAGCAGTAAATTTTCTATAAGATTGTTGCCAAAACGCAACATTTGTGTCTGAGAAGTTAACTGATCGAACCAAATATAACTTGATTGTTTCGGAACGATAACGAGAATAGTATTGATCATCAACGACTAAAGGATCGTCTATTTGACATAGTAAGCGTGAAAGAACATCATGTTCGACTGAATCATGAGGGATTTGATCAGGGCGCATAGTATTTAAAAGAAGCTCTATTTTATCAAATTCTAGAAAACCTGACCTAATTGCTTCAATAAATGCATCACGGACTTCAATTCCAATACTAAGATCAAAAGCATCAGCAAGCTCTTTTCCCGAAATCCAGTCAGCTGATTCTTCATTCTCAGTTCGGACAAATACTTTATCGTCTTCCGAACGTAATTGAACCAATCCCATATCTCTCATAGAACCGAGGTAATACTGTCCAAAAGCACCCGAAGGATGTTTCCAGTAAGATTTTTCCGTTTTCCCCTCTGCATTATAAATTGAATCCTCCAAAGAAAAAGGCCCCAAAGGATGTTCTTCCCATTGTTTCCCAGCAAAATTACTGCCGGGAATGTTTGGCAATTCAACATCGGGATGCTGAGAAATCAACGCTATAATAAATTCCCCTGAACGAAGAAATCTTCTTTGAAGAGCAGGATCTGTACTAGCTCCATCACTTGCATAGGCACCTCCTACTCCTTTACTATATATATCTAACATCCAGCAATAAAAAGCATAATAACGTATCCTACCTGTAACGCTATTTAACCCAGGCAGCATCAACTGGAAAGTAGCCTCAGGTATATCTTGTAACCCCAATTGGTCTAATCCTGTTATGATAGAACCTCTTTCTCCCCAAAAGGGAGACCATACTTCATTAGATTTTATTTTCGGGTACTTAGGTAGATTCATGAACTGACATCACGTATTGTGTGATTTTCTAATAAATAATAATTGACATTTTATATGCTTGCATTATCAACAATTCCAAATAGTGAATATAGTCTCAAGAAAAGCTCCCATTCACTCTTATCAATAGCATCCAATTGCTCTGCCTCTAATTTTGAAAGCACATTAAAATCCTTCAATCTTGCCAACAGTTTCAATTTGAACAAATCATTTGCCTGAGTTAAATCAGATAGTAAATATGAATCACCATTGGGCTGTTCTTCATCTACATTGAGTTCTCCATTTATCAACTTTTCGGCATTAGAACTTGAAAGGGCTTTTGCTCCAAATTCTTCTTGAAACGATAGAGCAAGCAAACCAACTTCGGATAAAACATTTGAGGAATTGCTATTTTGTAGATACCACAACAATCTTTCTATTGAATTTTTTGTTTCCCATAACCCCGCAGATAAAACTGAAATCGCAGGCAGCCCTTTTAACTTATTAATTGACTTGGAGTATCGATTCGTGTTTACAAATAATTCATCAATCCTGTTTTCATCATCCTTAGATTCAAACCTTATAACATCCGTCCAACTTAACGACCAAGACTTAATATTTGGAGTTTTATTGATTGCATTTCTAATCGCCAAATCATTGTAAAAACGCATATGCTTTTCTGACGCGTGATATGTGTAACCATCTAAATAAATAGCGACTTCTTTGAAGGTCATCAACTCATCAACATCTTCTATGATTTCACCATTGCGTTCTAACTGAATACATTTAATGTAAAAGTCCGTTCTAGTGTCTTTTTCCACACCATCAGTTTGACCCAAGTTCATCTGAGGGCGAATCTGGTAAGTAATTTTACCATCCTTAATAGGAAGACCTAAGCGATAATTGTTCTTACCGTTCTCCTTAAATTCTTCGAAAGTATATTTTGTGTCTTTATGCTTTTCCGTATACTTTTTTAACGCATAAATGAACTTAAACTCTAACTCACTTTCCTCAATCATTCCGGTTTTGGTTAGCGAAGAAATTCCTTGGTTTATTTCTTCCCATTCTTTTGCTGATCGAACTATTTTACCGAATAAATCTTCTGCACTTTCACGACTAAGGTCTTCTCTTATATATTGATTTCCATAAGATAAAATACATCTGTAACAACCATCCTTTCCGGAATGCTGACAAGCACAATCTTTAATCGTCTTGTAAGCCTCCTCCAATAAAGTCGTAAACTCTTTCGGATCGAAAAGCTTTTGTAGATATCCTGTTCCTCCTGGAACTGTATCGTACATTACCAAATATCTATCAAACCTATCATTAGCTTTGTTGTATTCAGAATAGAAGTCAAACGCTACATGGTCAGGGTTTCCTTTGTAATATTTCTTAAGCCCCAACTGAAGTCCAGCCTTAAACATTTGCTGAGTTGCCTCATTTAAGAATTCTTGTACTGGAAGAATTATTTTTATAGCCTCTGTTCTAACACTTCTGTACAAGAATACCTCTTCAAAAATGTCATCAGGCACATTGTTATATTGCTCCTCTTTGTGCTTGCAATAGCCATAATGGAATTTCTTATTGTCAAACTGTTGAACTGCTCTAGGTTTGGACGTTGACTTCCCGCAATGTTTGCAAGTAACAAATCCATGACGAGCAACTTCATCTTCTTGGTTAATGGTCAGATGGTTTGAGTGAGGCACACCTGCTCCTAGATTTACTTGAGTTAACTCTACATCCTTCACGTATTCTATTCCAAAAGGAATTTTAGTCATTCCCCAGGTTCCTTCTATGGTATTGGGATTAAACTTAAAGTGAGTTGAAACACGATAGTTTTTGTGCTCTCGTTCATCTTTAGAGTCATTCAGAGCTGATTTATTTCTCGAGTTAACCGACTTTACGGCATGAAGTTTAGCAAACTTATGTTTATTTGATGCTGAGTTCCAAGATTCATGTTCACATTTTGGGCAAGCTCCTTTTTCTGCTTTTACATCCTCTTCTAAATGATCACAATTCGAACAAAAACGCATTGTGATTAAGCTGGACTTTTGTCCACTCCAATCATAGGTATTCAAACCAGTTATCTCTAGCTTATTTCCTTGACTATAAAAGAAATTATCTGGCGCATATTCTTTTAGTGCTCCAGCAGCAGAACGAACGATCTCGTATGATTTATTGACAGGTTCTTGTTCTGCTCCCTCTGGTTTAAAGCCATAAACATGAGCGCTTAAAGTTACTCCTGTTTCAGGGAAAGCATAATTTGGAAGAATTCCTTCATTGGTTAAGTGTTCAATCACCTGTCTTAACTCTAATGACTTTTTTAACTGCCATAGTGACTTCTTTTCTTGTTCTAATAGTTTTCGTTCATCATCCTCTTTACCTAAACCTTTCTCTTCTATGTATTCTTCTATTTCTTTTTCCTTCTTTATTAAGAAGAAAAACTCTTCTTTCAGGTCTTCAAATACACCCAATAGTTTTTGTTGAAATGCTCCTTGTTTTAGGCTCGACTTAATGGATTCCATCAAATCAGATTCAATCTGACCATCATAAACCTTTACAAAAGCAATAAATAAGTCTTTCTGATTTTCGAATACAAAATCTAAAAACTGATTGATGAAAAATGCAGTGTCTGTTGTTTTGGTTTTAAGAAGATTCAAAGTTTTAATTAAACCTGGAATTTGATTTCTTTCCGGATCTTCTTTGGTCCAACTATCAAAACAATAAGCGGTAAAGTGACGCACTAATATATCCTTGGCATTTAAGAAACAACCAGGAGTTGCAATATCACCTTCCATCATTTCTAATGGCTCTTCATAATAAAACAAATCGTGTGCTTTATTCTGTGCAAAATTCTCAATTAAAGCAGTGCCTGATGAACGACCAGCACGACCAACTCGTTGTAAAAAATTAGAAGGTAATGCTGGAACACTTGTGTTAATAGCAGTATTCAATGAGCCTACATCAATACCCATTTCTAGGGTTGATGTAGCTACCAAGGTGTTTAGCGAATTGTATTTTGGACGTTGCTTGAAATCGTACTCAGTATTCTCCCTATCCTTACGCTCTAGAACTCCGGTATGCTCAGCAGCATATATTCTTGGAGATTTAGTTCTGTTGTAAACCAAGTTATAATAGTTCAGTTTTTCACTCTCCGATTTTTCATAATGACCTGAACAACGATAGCCTAAACAGGAAGTGTCCAAGGTGATTTCATCCTCTTCTGTAACATGCAATGTTGAAGAACAAGTATCACATTGATAATTGGAAACTTTGTTGCTTACTAATATGTTCACAGGAAGAATGGCATAATTACCACCATCTTTTGTCTCTTGCTGGCTCAACAATTCATTAAATGAGAGTTGGTCGAATAGCATTTCATAAAACTCATTGATAATGGCATTGTTCCCAGGTGCCATTTGGAAGTTCTTTGTAAAGTATGCGTGGTACCAATTTGAAGTTTTTGCGAAAGTTGTATCTAATACCCCTCTTGTATGTGCGCTATTACAAACCAGTTTGGGTATTCTTGATCTTTTTCCAAAGATTTTATTTAGATAATGTCTAGAATCTCCAAACCAGCTCAAGTCTCGTAATTCTAATTTATTTGTTCTAAACTTTGATAGATACTCATGGTCAATAGCACCACGTATTCTCATACGGTGAAGAATGCCATTTAAGAACTTGATAAATTGTTTCTTTTCAATACTCTCAAGCATATTTCCGTTCATCCAGTCCTGCATCTCATCAAAAGTAATTTCAAAGAGATTTTTATTGAAACTAACCGCCGAAGAGCCTGTTTTCTCTAGCGTACGACCTATAGAAGCGTTGTACCCAAACTCCGATAGTATTTCCCAATGAATTCGTGTGTCAAATTCCTTTTCAAAACTTTTAGAGAATGAATTGGTATTGGGATTGCGATAATCTTCTACTTTTGCTTTTCCTATATAGTCAGAAGGAAAGAATCGATAGAAATAGGCTTCAAGATGATTTACTTCTTGTGGATCAGCATTCGTTTTCCAGTACTTAATAAATTCGTCTTTTAAGGTCTCTAAATCAACTGGCTTACCCATTTGATTGATGATCTTTTGTAAAGAAGCCCTAAATGTAAATCGGTAGTTTCTTGCTTCTACGAAGCCTGCTTGATGTGCTGCATCTTGCACTCCATTCGTAAAGGCCAACACCTTTCGATACTTCTCTCCTCTTTCATCTAAATCAGAGGACAACACTTGACTAATAGAAACAGAATTCAATGTCGCGATACGCGTACCAATAATACTCATATCGTTAAGAGAATTACATTCAGGACAAGTATGAATATTTTTTTGGTCTTTTACCTTTCTGTAAGCAATCATGTGCATACGTTGATCGGTAATATGATCCATGTGTTTCAAATCTACTTGATGCACATAAGGTGTGATGGTCGTGGATGGATCGTAATCATCTATTCCAAAATGAGCTTCCTCGTGTGTGTTCGTGAAATAGATGTTCTTATGATTGGAAAAGTATTGCTCGTAAACTTCTAACGGATCTAACTCAAATTGATTTCTATTATCGTGTTTAACCGCAAGCCATCCACTTGCACCACATTCTCTACAGAAGTATGGAGGTAACGCTGCGATCTCATCCTTACCTGCAATTTTATCTCTCCACGTAAACTTGGGTTCTTCATTAAACTCACGGAGCAAACCACTCATCTCTCGAACCCAAATTTGGATTTGAAGAAATAAGAATGGGAACCTCCCTTTCTCATCCGATTTTGCTTCGGCCACTAAAGCTAAAATGGAAGTGATTACCTCTTCTTTCGGAGAGAAGTCTCCATCTGCTTCATATTGAGGAAGTTTTTTAAACTCCGGATTGATTGATTCTACTTTCGTTAATAGGTCAGTAATTGAGATGATACTTTCTGAAGCGACTCTACTGATGTCTTTTACAACCTTAAGTTTCTTTAACTCTTCGGATAACTTATAAGGATCAATATTCTCTGGTAATTGCCATAATTTCTTTTGGCGGATAATGTAATCTGTATAATTCTCATTGGTTCCTAATCTACTTTGTTGCAGACCAACCAATCGTGGAATAAAAGCATCCAAATCTTTTTCGGGCACAGTAAAGAATTGATCTGAATTCAAACGGTGTTCTATAATTACTGAATTTGGTGTGAATTTCTCACCAAAAACATCTGAAGCATATTGGGTAAGTAACTTGACCGAATCTTCTCCTTTACCAATGGTAGCGGACGTCCCTACTGGACACAAATGACCTTTAGGCGTGTTTAGTTTAAGTTTAAGCCTACGAATAAGGTTGGCAACATCTGTTCCTTGTGCTCCATCATAGGTGTGTAATTCATCCAACACCAAGAACCTTAACAATTCAGGATTATCAAAATTATGCGACCATAACGAGTGAAAGTTGTGACGCATCAAACCATAATCCAACATCTTAAAGTTGGTTAAGAGAATATCCGGAGGATTACTTACAATCTCATCTCTGTTTTCAATCACATGGGTTTCTCCCATGTTTTTAGGAAACTTCCCTTTGTCTTTACCTTCTCCAATAAACAAACCTGCCGTTACAGTACCCCTCAATCTTTCATCTTCATGAATGGCTTCTGCCAAACGTTTGGCTTGGTCTGTTGCCAGGGCGTTCATTGGATACAAGATGATTACTTTAATGCCGCGCTCATTTTTGTGCTTGTAGCAATAATCTAGTATTGGAAATAAGAACGATTCCGTTTTTCCGGAACCTGTACCTGTAGTTAATAACGTTGGTTCAGGCTTGTGGTTATCTTTGGTGTGTAATCTTTTAAATGCTTCAAACTGGTGTTTGTATGGTGAGAAATTAGGCGCTATCTCCAATGGCATTTCTTCTGAACTTTCAGAAGTCTCAAATGGTAATTTTAAAGAAACATAAGGTCCCTTAAAGATTCCTTCTTTCGGATCTTCAATAAAATTGTAAAAAGCATGAGACACTACTTTTTCCTTAAAACTAAATGTAGCCTTTAAGTACTCAATAATGGACTGCTTTACCTCGTATGCTTGTTGTAATGGTAGCATCTAGTTATCTTAAAATATTTTGCCAAAATGCGCCCAAGCGGTTTTGTAATCTTCTACACGATCACATTTATCAAAAGGGGCATAATAAGTTATTTCTTCATTTTCATATAAAGCATTATTCGCTTTTTGTGATGTAAAAATCTCTCCTTCTTTCAAATCTTCAATATTGTTCCAATCTGATGAACTCACACCTACCCCCCTTAATCCTTGAGAATTATTTGTAAATACTATATTTCCTTTTTTATCATAATAGGTCCCATCTTCATAGCTTTGAAGAACTGGAAACTGAACGTTGTAAATCATTATTAACTCAGAAAGTGATAGTCCAAAAGCTATGGCAGTAATAACATCTATTTCAACAAGTGCTTGCCTTCTTTCATAGAAATTTCTGAGTGGAATTGATTTAGACCAATTCTTATCCAAATCAACAAATGGTTTTAACCTAAAGTCTTCTTTAGACCAAGAAGATGAACAGAAACTTCCTGAAAACAAATCACTCCACAAAGTGCTATATGAATCCGATAAGCAATTCAAAATTAATGTCCTTACGTCAAGTTCGGTTCTATATTTCTTGTCAACACCAAATGGGAAATATTTAAGTTTCCCGTCAGTTAAGTTTGCAGCTCCTATAGACTTTACGAAAAAATCTAGAACGACAGAACTAGTAATACCAGCAAATTCAACTAAATCATTTTTTTCTTTAAACTGAATTGAAATTACACCATTTACATGTGAAACTTTAGGAGGGATAATTGCTGATTGAAGTGATCTTTCTCCCGTAAGACTAATCATCTTACTCATTGCAACTTTGTAATCGTCAAACCAATTTATGCTTTCATTTATTGATTTAACTCCCGTTTTAAATTTTTCAATTTCACAAGCAGGAACGTAATTCGTTCTCTGCACAAAATCAGCATCAATCTCTGTTAATAGAATATTGTCAAAATCCTGGTTTTTCTCACAAATCTCTCTTGGTGTTTTGTAAAATGGGTTAGCGACAAAAAAGTGAGGGCCATTTAGAATTAATTCGTATTTATCAATATTTGGAAAGCAAGTTTTTCTTTCAATGAAACTACCAATATCATTTGTTTCGTGCCAACACTCTTCAATCTTTATTTCTTTATCTCCGACAACCCCTTTGAAAGCACCAATATTTTCTAAAACAGAAATAATCTCCTTAGAGTGGATTGAAACTAACTTAGTGCTTTCCCATACGTCTGAATTCTCAAAAGTTTTAGCTAGAGTTTTTAATATCTTCTCATTAAAATTGACTATTCGATTCGCATGAGGTGATATATTCCAACCAAACTTACCAGACTCTAGTTTAACTTTAATGCCCCCTGCAATGCCAGCTCCAGGATGAACAAAACTTCCATCAATAGTAGATGGATGAAACAAGTTGTGCAAGGAAGTAAACTCAACATCTCGATTAAGTCCAGCGTAAACATTTAAACTGTAAATATTCTCATGGTGTATATCAAAAAGCTTTAACTCATTTTTAAACTGAAAATGATAATGCAATCTCGGATAAATTTCTTTTCGCAATAGCTGTCCTTTAGGGTCATCATAGATGGATTCAGGATGAACCAATCCAATAAAACCACTTTGATTAATTAAACTGAGAGTATTCACAATAATGGAGCGATACAAATCTGTCTGCTGCCCTTTAAGTAGACTGTAGTTTTGCTCGGCATTCATAAATTTTGCGGTAGATTCTGAGCCTATATACTCATCAAAATAGCCAAGTTTTTGAGCTTCATTTTCTAAGTAAACAACTCTTCTCTTTGCAACGACAGGAGCCTTCTCTTTTCTTACGCTAATTTCAGGATAAACCTCACTCATCATAGCAGCTTCTTCGAACGTTACTTTTACCCAAGGAGGATTCCCGTTAATCAAATCAAATCCACCCCTGTCTTTGAACACCTCAATAAACTCCAATTGGTTATGAAAGAAACGGTGTTGTGTACACAATTTCTTCACTTCCTCTAAGCGTTCTTTATTATCAAACAAATCACCCTTTTGGGTTTTTTCAATAATTTGTTGCTGGGCCTGTGCTCCAACAGAGGGTTCTTCAAATAATGAAGGTGTAGCTATTTGTGTATAAGAACTCGTTACTTTTTCTGCTTTAGGCTGTGCGGTTAAATCAATATTTAAGATACTGGCAATGTCATTGATGTATTGCTGGCGAGAAGGTAAGTACTCTGCTTTACGAACATCCCAAAACCATAAACTACACCAGTAATCCATTACCATTTTTAGTTTGTAATAAGGTGCAGATTGTCGGTTGCGTTGGTCGTTGAGTTGTTCTTTTTCATCATAAGAGCGAAGGTTCAAACCTATTTGCTCTTCATCTTTGTAGCCTCCCCATATGTCCACCTTGTTTTTGGTTTGGGCATTCAATCGCTTTTGAAATGTGTAATACTCTTCCAACTGCCTATCGATGGAATCGCATATCTTTTGAAGTTGTAAAAACTCCTCTCCGGAAATAGGTTTTATGGCTTCTTTTCGCCAATCTGTAACTCGCTTAGCATGGTCAGGAAATTCATCTTTTAGTAATTTAATCCCTGCACTTGGGACCATGCCTTTATCGGGCAAAAGAAAGTGATAGATTTCGTTTTTACCTCGCTTTTTACCTTCTGGTCCTAACTTCAATAGCTTCGGTGCTTGTTCCCACCATTTCTTTTTCAATTGCGCTTCTGTATATACTTGAAACCAAGCACCCACCACCGCATTTCCAACCGCCAAACGATTGGCAAAGAAAGGGGTCTCCATGTCCTTATGGATGACATTCAACCACAAAGACAATTTACCCAACTCAATAGCCGTAGGGTTTAAATCGACTCCATAGGCATTGTTGGTAGCGATATATGCCTTTACTTTTTGTAATTCTTCACGGTATTTCTCGGGTGATATTTTCTCCTTCTTTTCTTTTTGTCGGTAACCTAAATAGGCTTCCGCTAATTGGTTTATTAACTCATTATGGAAAGCTGCGGCTCCCATTGCTGGTTCTAGCAGTTTTAAATCAAGTAGATCCAAGGCTTTCATTTCGCCTTTTTCTACTTTCTCTAAAATCCCTTTAAGCGTATACTTGACTGTGCACTGGGTTAATACCTCAGGCGTATAATAAGAAGCCGACTTCTGTCTGTCACGTCCACTCAAACGATACACGAACTGTCCTTTCGGTATCACTACTTCTTTCCCAGATTCGTCTTTCAGGACTTCATCAGTATGAAAGTCATCTCTCCGAACTCGTTGTACCAGCAGCGTTCCTTCTTTCGGTTTCCCTTTGGGATGTACTTCTATGTAATCTTCTTCGGCATAAAAACCTCTATAGGCGAGTAAACTCTCGTAAACACTCCCTAACTGGTTAATCCCTAGGTTGGCATAAGAGATTCTTCCTCTTGCTTTTTTATGTTTTTGTTTAGAAAGAGACAATTGACAAATCACATCTTGCCATACAAAATTTCTAAACTTTACATCGCTTAAATGATGGAGTTTACTGTCATCAAACATGGGAGAATCAATGTGTCGAATTCTAAAACTCTTGTTCGATCCATTTTCACTCTCTCGGTATCCACTGCTCATTAATTGAAACAGTTGTTTTAAGGATTCGTGAAAGAAGTACCCATTTAAGCTATGATCTGTAACGAGTTTAGTTTGCTCTAAATCACGAAGCATCTCTAAAGAATACCCTTTTTGATAAACGCTATCAGAAATTGGCAGAATGTCTAAATCAGCTCTTGATTCAGCATAAAAAACAAAAAGCAAACGATAAACGATACTCAAACAATCGTCTTTAACCTCGCTTTCAAAAGTGTCCTCTGACTCGTCAAATTCTTCTTTTAAAACCACTTGTTTATAATAAAGTGCCTCATTCGCTAGAGCTTCCACTCCATGAATGATTCCTTCCTTTAGGTCTTTTGTGACCTCATAAGCACTCTTGTGACTGTCTTCTTCCAGCTGATCCATCAGCACCATTTCGCTATCTGGAGCCAACATCTCTTTCGACAACATTAAGTAGAAAAGCGAATAGTATTTGCGCTCTATGGTTGCCTCGGTAAACAGCTCTTCAATATCCACTTGTAAATATGAACCTCTAAACCATTTTTCTACTTCAACCAAAAAGATTTTATTTCCTGCCAACAGCATAATGTATTGTGGTCTGTCTTTTTGATCCAACAAACTCAACTCAGAAATAGCCTTATTGATAATAACTGGAGAAATTTTTAGTTCTTCTGAAATTTCAAACACACGACTCCATTGCACCCGGTGATATCGTTGCTCTTTAGATTCGTGTTCTTCTTCCTCAATATGATAACGTTGTTCAAACAAACCATCCGGCTCTTCATCCCCCTCTTTTATTAATGGCTGCATTTCCATAATCATTAAATGCAACTTATCTCCACGATACAGTTTATGTCTTACAGGAAGTACTTCTTTCTCATTAAAATGAAAAGGATCGTGGTATTCGTGATGGTCGCCATCGTACCCCAATGCATTCAATAATTGTGAATGAAACTGATGCGTTTCAAATATCTTATCCTTTATTCTTAACCTTCCTTCAATGATGTTTTGCTTGTAACGGTAGTACTTATCTTTAAGTGGTGATATCCTTTTTTGAAGATCTTTTTGATCGTCAAAACTATATCCCGATTTATCGTGAACCTTTTTTACAAGGTCTTCATCAAAGTAGTTTGAAGAGAAGAAGTCACCGATGTTATCTATAAATTTTATCATCTCTTTCTAATTAAAAAAAACTGCCATTACTTTAATGTATGCCTCTTGGTCTAAAGCCACCATATCCTTCATATACTGACTTGAACTATCTGCAATCGTCTGAATTTCCTCTTCTTGTTTTTCTTTTTTCTTTCTTGAAAAAACAGTATCAGAGGCCTCTTCAAAATGAAGTTTTAGTTGTTCCAAAGAAGTAGCTTTCCACCTATTCAAATGGGCTTCATATTGAACTGCTTTTTCCATCATTGATTGGCTTAAGTCTTCCTGTTCTTCCTTCATCTGGACTTGTTGAGCATAATCAATTACTTTCGGTAAGTGCTTCGCTAATGTTTCAAGTTCAGTTGTATTAATGTCTTCAGTAAACAACTCCTTATTCAGTTCATACTTTTCTATAAAAGATGCTATGGTTAAGCTTTCTATAACTTTATTCCCATCAAAACCTACAACGAAGAAGTCTGATATTACAGGTTGCCCTAAGTTGTTAGACACTTGACCGTGCAACACATACCAAGCCGTTCCTTTTGGGATTTTAGAAGATATTTTAGCTGCCAAAGCCTGATCTTTAGACACACTCGCTTCCAACTTGGTCATAAAATATTTGAGGACTGGATGCAGATCATAAAGTATTTGGAATTCTGCCCAATCACCCTTCTTTTTTCTTGCGTTATCTATTGCTTCTTGAACTAAATCCTTGTTTAGCGTTAACTTGAACAATTCACCAACCTTTGGCTTAGACTCCGGAGGCATATCATACAAGATATTGTTTAACTCTTTTGTGTTGGCTAACTCTAAATACGTATCCAAATCATTGAATTCGTATTCTCCGTTACGTATTAATTTAGAGCTTTCTAACTGACCAAATAGTTGTTTGTAGTAATCGTAATCGCTAGGAAAAACCGTCACGGCCTCTTCATATGGTGAATCGGTAATTACTGCTGAGGTATTTTCTGAATCATCAAAAAGCGAACTGTAATCATAGTTTTCCACCTTATCCAAAAAGCTTTCATCTCCTTCTTGAATTGCTTCTATCGTTTTATTTTCCTCCTCTTTGGCGTCATGCAAATGCATTACCGATCCAGCATCTCCTAGAGTTTTGTGAACTTCTTCCTCTTTTATAGTCAGCTTATTGATAATGTGCAAGTCTGTCTTAATCGCTTCATTTTCTGTATGAGCAACCAAGTAATAGATATAAGGTGTTTTCTTTTGCCCATATCGATCAATTCTTCCGTTACGTTGCTCCAGGGTAATTAGCGACCAAGGAATATCGTAATTCACCATTCTATGACAATAGAAATGTAAGTTAACCCCTTGCGAGCCTGCATCCGAACATAGCAGTATTCTCACCTTACTATCTCCTTGTCCAAAATCCTCGATTTTCTTTTGCTGTTCAACATCACTGTCGCTTCCGCTAAATGACTCAATAGCATCTTCAGATAAACCAAAATCCTTCGTTAAGTTTTCCTTTAAATAGTCGAGTGTCGCAATTCTCTCTGCAAAAACCACGAAACGCTCATCTTTCTTTTTACCTGACCACCCAAGGTCCATCAAAGTAAGTTGCAACTTCTTGTACTTGCTATCAGCTTTACTATTTATGATTTTATTTAATAAACGTTCGTGCTCTCTTAAGACTTCAAGGCTATCTTGATACTTATCAGACGTGCTTGACAATCCCTTAACCTTCTTCAATCTATTTTGAATGGAACTTAAAGCAGCAGTGGGCGATGACATAAAAGCTTTGAAAATCATAATAGAAAACAAGAAATCATCTTTTGACTTTCCTTGTTTCAAGGCGCCCAACGCTTGGATTTTTAAATTCTGCTGGTAACTTAAAAACGCTACTTCCTCTATTGTTAGTTCTGTTTGTAATCGGACAATCTTTCGTTCTTGAAAATTCTCACGTACCGCAGAATCTTCAATATCATTTTTAAACCTTCTCACATAATATGGTTCAACATCTTTCTTTGTGTATTGGCCGCTCTTTGGAATAGCTGTAGGCTCAATCATATTAATAATGTTGGCGAAACTTTCTTTTCTTCCATTATGTGGTGTGGCTGATGTGAGGATTAATGATTGACATTTTTTAGCCAAAAATTGGGCTAAATCACCACGCTGACTATGTTTGTTTGCAACAGTATGGCACTCGTCTATCACAATGACATCCCAAGTTGACTTTTCTATATAGTGTCGAAATTTTGCATTATTCTTGAGAGTATCAATTGAGACAATGGTCTTATCGTAATAATCAAAAGGGTTCTTGTTCGCAGGCAGTTGAGACTTGATCCTTGCAATTCCTTCGCTATCCAACCTTACCAATGGTATCGCAAAACGAGTCCATAACTCTTGTTGAAACTGTCCAAGGATAGACTTTAAAGCCAACACCATTATCCGTTTTCCTTTCCCTCTCTTCATTAATTCAGAAAGGAAAATCCCTACTTCAATTGTTTTACCTAAACCCACACCATCGGCAATCAATAAACGAGGCCTAGGTAATTTCAACGCTTTTAATGTTGGTGTTAATTGAAATTCCGATGTGTTAAATGCAGCTTTTGTTGCAATCGTGATTTTTTCAGAAAAAATTGTAGAATTTCTAATATGTGTTTCGATGTATAACTTCGTTCTTCTATATCCCATTGCATCATCAGCCACAAATTTGGTGTTTATGGGATCTACAATTTTAATATCATTGTCAATACTGCTATCAAAACAGTACTTTTTCCCACTCACTAGCTCACTTATACCTTCTGAGTTCAGAATAAATGTTCCATCCATATTAACCTTAACTTCCGTTACTAGAAAATCTTCTCCCCTAGCTGTAATCCTCTGCCCTGGTGTAAATATCATTTTCCTAGCCTTTTGTTGATGATAATAATTCACGTACATCAACATCAAGAATTATCGCTATTTCATTAAGCACTTCAAGTCTCGGTTGCTGTCTGTTTTGGACATAACTGTTAACCATATTATAACTTTTACCTAGCTTTTCAGCCAGCCAAGTCTGCTTAATACCCTTTTCTTCAAGTACTTCTTTTATTCTATTCATAAGAAAAATTTTACAATTTAAATGTATAATTTTATCTTATAATATGAGATACTTTACAGTCATATTTATCATTATCCCATTTAGACTTATTAAGAAAACAAGTATAAGTGGAAACAACAGAAAATCCATCTCCAATAAAACTTCAAGGGGCATTTGGTTATGAGCTAGAAAGAGACCTATTGGATGATTTGGCATATAATCTTTCAAATTAGGGCTTAGCGTATTACATGCCTTCGAATGTATTCGTTGCTCAACATTTTTATCTGCATGCATTCGAATAAATCCAAATTATTTTAAGGATTTTACAATAAAGGGTTTATTATATAAAATAACTTTCAGGAATTCTTTTCCTTCTTCGTATTGCGGTAAATAGAGATAGCTAAGCCAAGTAAAGTAATGCCCCCGACAAACCACAGTAAGGTGTTGTTTTTCTCTTGTGTTGGATCAGGCGTGAAGTTGTCAAATGCTTTCGGTTCTAAAATGTCATGTGCAATCTGTTCCATTATGTTGTTTTTAAAATTAGTGATGTATTGTCACCCTGATTTTGAATGGCATAATTTCCGAAGACGTACCAAGTACCCTCGAAGCGTTTCAACTTCAACTGCCTACTTGCTCCTTCCGAATCAAAACCTCTTTGATATAGACCTTTATTTTGAACTTTAGTTGGATTTTCTTGATGAAGTCGTTCTAAGATCAGTTGGTTCTTTTTAAACTGGCTCATTTCTTTGGAGACACCAAGGTTTCTCTCTGACTGTTTGTCATTATTAACCCTGTTCTTGCAAACAGAAGAGCAGTACGCTCTGTTTTTTCTTCCTACAAAGTGATTATCACATCCTTCTCTTTTACAGATGTGTAAGAATGCGTTTTCTTCAGGGACGAAATCCCCGATTTTGTATTTTAAAAGATACTCTTCGTTAAAACCATTCTCATTCATAATGAAACAAAACTACCATAAACATTGTAATAAAACAAAGAAAGATGTATGTTTGTTGTAAATCCCCTAAAAATGAATATATCGGCAGGTCGGTATCATAAACAAGTTTTAAAAATTCCAGAGTTGTGTTTAGAGCTGTCTGAACGTATGTTTTTAAAAACACAAATAGATGTAGTTTATACAGACTTTGTAAACTGGGAGCGAAATAACCTTTTGTTTGTTGATTCTGATGTAGAAAAAGGGAAATGGAAGAAACTGAATTACTTTGAGTATGTATGGGTAAAGTTGGTAGAACAGTTAAGATCTTACGGCTTTACCTATAAAGCGATACTCACGCTGAAAGAAAAGATGTTTCAAAACATGAATGACAAAGATTTTTTTGATTACATGAAAAAAAAATCCGCGTATTTTATTGAAAATACCGGAAATCAATTAACGGAAGAACACTTTGAAAATAAGCCTTTGGAAGGTGTGTACATTCCAGCTTTCTATGGTATTTTGTTAAATGCTATAGTGAACGGAGATAAAATGTCCATCCTTGTTTCTCAAGACGACCCCAGTGAGCTGAAGGTGATTTCTTCTACATTGTTAAAAGACTACGCCCACTTTGGGGTAGAAGATGATGTGTCTGATATCTTATCTAAAACCCATATAAGTATTTCATTGAGTGACATCATCGCGAAGTTCCTAGTGGAGGGAGAAGGAGCATTTAAGCAACGTAGAACTACGATATTGTCAGAAGAAGAGCACAATCTTTTAAAAGTCATTAGAAACAAGCCAGAATCCTTAAAGTCGATAAAGATTAAATATCAAAATCAAAAGGCAGACTTAATAGAAGTAAGCTCCTTAAAGAAAGTCGAGTTAGAAAGCAGACTGATGGACCACATTCAAAAAGGAGCATATTTAAACATAGAGATTGTAACCGATCAAAGTGGAATAATACGGTTTGAGAATACCAAGAAGATTAAATTATGATACTGAATACCTCAGATCAAATGTTGAAGAGTACGCTTATCGGATTAGCCGAAAGCAAGACACAAAACGATAAGTTTTGGGATCAATTAAAGAATACAAGAAAATTTTAAATAAAAACAGAAAAGAAAAATTAACAGACGAGCAAGTGAAGGAAGCCGTTAAGTTTATTCAAATGCTAGCAAACCAGTCAGTAAAAATGTATTTAAATCAGGAAAATACCTAAAAGATGAAAAAAGCAGTAATAATGTGTCGCGTAAGCAGTGACGAGCAGGCAAAAGGGTATAGTCTTGATGTACAACTTGAAAGTCTCACGCGACACTGCATAAGAGAGGATATTGATATTGTCAAGCATTATAAAGAAGATCACTCAGCCAAGAACTTCAATAGGCCCAAGTTTAAGAAATTCCTAGAATTTGCAAAGAACAACAAGGGAGAAGTTGACATGCTCTTGATTACATCTTGGGATAGGTTTTCTAGAAACTTAACAGATTCCCTCATCATGCTGCGTAGACTTAAAGAAATGGGAATCGATGTTCATGCTATAGAGCAGCCTATAGACATGAGTATCCCTGAAAACAAAGCTATGTTAGCCCTGTTCCTTGCTATTCCTGAAATAGACAATGAGAGAAGGTCCATTAAAATTAAAGGCGGCATAAGAGGAGCTCTAAAAAGCGGCAGATGGTGCAGGGTCGCTCCTATTGGATATAAGAACACGCGAGACTCAGACAACAAACCTATTATCGTTCCAGACGAAAGAGCGAAGTACATCAAATCAATGTTTCAACATCTTTCGCTTGGAAACACTCAAAGTGAAGTGAGAAGATATTTAAAAGAAGAAGGTTTTAACGTGAGCAAAAGTGCAGTTTCAAGAATACTTCGCAACAATGTATACATTGGAAAGATTACAATCCCAATGTTAAAAGAGGAACCAGAAAGAGTCATCGAAGGAATACATCAGGCAATTGTTGACGAAGAGTTATTCAATAGAGTTCAGGATATCATTGAAGGTCGGATGAAATTGAAAAAGGTTAACACAAACAAAAGCCTACTTAAAAAGGAACTACCACTACGAGGAATTTTAGAATGTTCGAAGTGTAATAATATGATGACGGGTAGCAAATCAAGAGGAAGGCACGGGAAAAGGTATTTTTACTATCACTGTAATTTTTGCAAAAAAGACCGGGTTCCAGCACCTAAAGCGAATGCTTTAATTGAAGAGACATTAGGTGATTTAAGTTTTACAGAAAGTGCAAATACCATTTATAAGATGATGGTGAAAGAGTTGCTTTCTGGAGATGAAACCGATTTAAAAAACAAGAGAACGAAATTAATGGAAGAAATTCGGATAACGAACGAAAGAATTTCTCGAACACAAGATCTTTTTATCGATGGTAAAATTGATGATTCAGCATACTCTGAATCAATGAAACGATACCGTAAATCCAAGCAAAAAATGGAGGAGAGTATCGTAGACAAAAGTCGAACCCCTTCTAGGTACAACGAATGGCTGAAGACAGGCGTAAACGCTATGAAAAATCTTAATAAACAATATATTATTTCTAGCGTAAAAGAGAAACAAAAATTGCTTGGTTTGATATTTCCTGAAAATTTTAGTATTTCAGATATGAAATGTCGAACCCCTCGCATCAACGATGTGTTAAGATATATATTACAGGTTAACAATGAGTTAGCGCAGAATATAGGCGAGGAATTCTCTGTGAATTTAGAGTTGTCCTCTTTGGTGGAGCCGGGGGGAGTCGAACCCCCGTCCAAACAAGGGAGAATTGGGATTTCTACATGTTTATTCCGTGATTGATTTTCGACTTGAGGATGGCCATGGACAGCCCACCTAAAGCTTA
>Ga0209630_10000889_pt1 | contig 33751 bp, 19 predicted proteins | sample COG_01_FD_184745 | JGI IMG/M metagenome (GOLD analysis project Ga0209630, IMG submission 184745) | Pelagic Microbial community sample from North Sea - COGITO 998_met_01 (SPAdes) (version 2) | ecosystem: Environmental > Aquatic > Marine > Neritic zone/Coastal water | place: Helgoland, sampling... | reverse complement strand
ACCAGTTGAACCAGTTGAATCAGTTGAACCAGTTGAACCAGTTGAACGAGTTGAACCAGTTGAACCAGTTGAACCAGTTGAACCAGTTGAACCAGTTGAACCAGTTGAACCAGTTGAACCAGTTGAACCAGTTGATAATGATTCTGAAATTACTGAAACTGCTGCACAAGCAAGTTCTACTGCTATTGATACTGTTACTTCGGTAACTGGTGAATCATCACAACAAGAATCACAAGTAATACAAGTTAGTAGTAATTTAACTCAAGAAGAGAAAAATGCATTTATTGGTAAATTAATGACTACTGATTGCGGTATTAATAGAGAATTATTTAATAGATTTAAAAGAGAAATTGATCAATGTCAAGGAAAACGTATCTATTTTTATGGTGGTTATAATTATAAAAAGCAATATGCTGATTTTTAATCACATTTATTTTTTAACCAGGAATCTTCTAATAAACTTTTAATATTTGAGCGTTTATCAGGATCTATTGATAGTAATTTGTGTAAAAAATTTGTAATTTCTTCTGATGTATCTTCATCAAAATTAAAATCATCGACTAATGTATTTAAAATTGTATCTTCTTCTAAAAATAATGGTGTAAATCTTAATCGACCCTTATAATCAAAATAATTTTCATAATACTTGCCTTTTTTAAATACTTTTCCTGGAAATCCTCCTAATATTTTTTTCATCATACATAATACTAAAAATTCTATTTGCGTTTTATCATTTTCATTATTATATGATGATGATGAATAACCAGAAGAACAATTTTCACCATCTTCATAATATCGTGTATAGTCAAATAAACATACACCTGTTAAAATCTCAAATAATATACAACCTGTTGCCCATATATCTATACTGGTTCCATATGGTAATCCTATAATACATTCTGGTGCACTATAATCAATAGTTCCAACATGAAAATTACATTTTTCAGTTGTTAAATGTGAAGTACCAAAATCACATATTTTTATATTTATATCCTTATTATATTTTATATTTTCAATATTATTTACAATTAAAATATTATCTAATTTTAAATCAGTATGAATTATATTTTTAGAATGAATACATTCTAAACCTTTTAATATTTGATATGTAATTTTTTTAGATAATTCTAATGGAACACATCTCATAATTGAATTAATGTTGTCTTCACTTTCTTCACTGCTATTATAATCAGTAAAACGAAATAATCTTTTTAATATATGTAAATCAAAACCTAAGTTTTCCATAACCATACATAAATGTTTTGAATTATTTTTCTTAAATGTAAATGAATCTTCTAAATGTAAAATATTAGAATTATTTTTAAAATTTTTTAATATTTTAACTTCATTTAATCCAACTGTTTCATCTGATTTGTTAGATTTACTAATTTTAAATGCAAATGTTTTTTTTTCATTATTCTCAACCTTCCATACAGATGAGTATGAACCTTCTCCCAATAACTCTAATAGTTTATATTTTTTTATTTTTTCATTTACTTCTAATTTACATAACCCCCCTTCTTCATATTCATGTATATTATCATCCATATCATTTTTATTATTTTCTAAATCTTCTTTTGTAAAATTATATGGTTCTGATAACATTATATTTTTTTATTATTATTTTTTTAAATAAATATAATTTAAATATATATTTATAAATATATTTTATAAATATATATAAATGAGTTATAGTTACGGAAATTATTCTTCACCATCATCCACGCCACCAGTAGCGACTCCACCTCCTCCACAACCTCTTCAACCACCGGTAATATCTTCTTCATCTCCACAAGTAACAAATAAGAGTGAGTCTAGTTCTACTATAACACAATCAACTATAACACAACCAGTTTATACAAGCGACAGTAATACACAATCCACAAGTGTACCTGAAACAGTAACATCTATACCATCTTCAAAAAATTATTCTTATAATCAAGGCTCGGATAATAGAAGCAATTATTCGTATAAATCATCCTATATGCCAAAAAAAAATTATAATATGAAAAATATGTATGAAAATGTAAATTACGATTCTAATAAAAATATGGAAAATCAATTCAAAACTGCACCAAGCACTTCACAAAATTATATGGAAAATCAATTTAAAACTGCACCAAGCACTTCACAAAATTACATGGAAAATCAATTTAAACCAATACGTAATAATCAAATTAACTCTAACTTAATACAACAAGAACCTTCTATGCAAACAAATAATGATAATGTTTCAGGATTTGATAATAGTATGTCAAAATTTGATAATACTGATATGACCGAAACTAGTGCAAATATGCCTAGATATAATATGACTAGAAAAAAAGAAAGTAATACTAATATGCAAATACCTGATTTAGATAATGTTACAGGATTTGATAATAGTATGTTTAAATTTGATAATACTAATATGTCCGAAACTCGAAATAGTGTACCTAAATTTTATATAAATGATTCAAAAAATTTAGATACTGAAAATAGTTTAGTAAAAAATACAAATAGTGTACCAACATTTGAAATACAAGATAATGTAGAAATAAATGAGGGCAATATACAACAATTTGAAAATATGTTAGGGGGTATGAATAGTACTGATACTAGTACATATTTTAATTATAATGATTTAGATAAGGATAATAGGTTTGTAAATGATTCTATGTTAAATAATTTTAATAAAAGATTAGTTAAAAAAACAGAAAATAAAATTATATATAATAATGAAAAAAAAATTAATGGATATAATAGTAATAAATATTATATATTAGATTAATTGTGTACACATTTCATTTTACAATTTTTATGAACTTTTGTTGTTTTTATTTTTTTTGTAAATGGAACAAAATAAATAACAGTTTTAGGTTTTACTCGTGTTGAACTATTATGTTCTAATTTATCACATCCTAAATGAGATTTATTTACTTTTTTATTTTTATCGGAACAATCTGCTCTAAAATGTTCATAAAAATCACGTACTCTTTCATAAGTCAAATTAGATTGTTTATTTAACATTTTATTAATAACTTCATGTAAATTGTAAATAAATCTGGAAAATGAAGCTCTATTTTTCATAATTTTTGCCTTATGTGTAAAAAAATTTAATGAATCTAAATTTTTTTTTAAATTTTCTCTACATGTTTTACATGGTAAAATAAATTGTAATAAAAATATAAAATAATAATATGAATTTTCTACTTGATGTTCCACAAGATTATTTTTTATATTAAACTCACATGGATCAACTGGATAATTAAACGAAATTATATGTAAAAAATGCCACAATAAAGGTCCCCATATATATGTTATCATACCATAGTCTGAATTATATTGTTCTTCTTTAAATGTTAAACTCATATATTTTATATAATATTTTATATCTATAAATTTTTATATATATATAAATTTTTAAATCTATAATTTTTTAAATCTATAATTTTTTAAATTTGTTTAATATTTCATTAATATAATTTTCAGGAATCATATTCATATCAATTAATTTTTTGTTTAATAAGTAATTTGATTCTATTTCTTTATCTTCACATTTTTTTAGAAATAATTCATTATTATTTATATATTTCATTGCTGTTTTAGGACCTAGTTTTTTATGTATAGGTTGTATATTGTCAGAACTATCGCCCATTAATATTTTTAACATTAAGTCATGATTATTATTACCACATGATTTTTCTCTTAAATTTTTAAATTTCATATTAAATATTTGGACATTATCATTATATAATAATTGTAAATAATCATAGTCTCCTGTTATAATATAAATTAAATTATCATTATATAAGTTTTTTGTTAATACACCAATAACATCATCTGCTTCACATTTATCATTATCAATATAAGTATATTTACTAATTATATTTTTATATGCATATTTGAAAAATTCACCGACTTCATTATTTTCTTTTCTTGACTTTTTATAATTTGGATATAATTCATTTCTCCATATTTCATTACGTCTACAATCCTTGCCAAAAATGACTATTGTATCTTTCGGTAATTTTAGTTTTTTTTTTATTTGTGCTATTTTTAAATCAAAATTACCAAATCCTTGTAAAAATTCTTCATTATCAATTAAATTATCTGTGCATTTTTCTTGAAATTCGAAATATTTTTTTCGTGCATAATAAATATAAAATATAAAATATGATAAATCTATTAGTAGATATGTTGACATTTTAGTATTATTATATAATATATAAATATCAATTTAAACTTTTTAAATTAAATTATATAAAAAATCATAATAATTATATTAATAATTATATTAATAATTATACTGTAATTAAATTAAAATTTTTATACTTAATAGCACTACCTCCACCATTACCACGACCTTTACTATCAGTCTTAGATAAATATTTTTTTTTCTTTCGCATTAATTCATTTTCTAGTTCATTATTAGAATATTCTGATGGTTGAGGTTCATCCGGTTCATCTTCTATAGGAATTTCACGTTCGGCCTTCATATATTTTAATTAATATTAATTTATTTTTATATATTTTATTAAATTTTAAACTTATTTTTTTGAATTATATTTTTTATTAAATATTTATAGGTATATTGTTACAATTATATTAAAGTTAATGGGGGGATGCTTAAGTGGTAATTCTGATAAAAGAACAGCATTAGATAGTAATAAATGTAGTACTTGTAATTTGGAAGAATTTGAAAAACGCGTAAACCCTTTAATTGATAATATAAAATTAAGTAGATATAAGCGTAACATTTTAAAAAAACGTTATACAAAATTAGTAGTATATTATGAAAACTATGCAGAAAATACAAGAAGAAAATACAATTTCTGTAGAATTATTATTAGTATAGGTTCTATGATCTTACCTACCTTACAAACAATACAAAATAATGAGAATGTTTCACCATATAAAGATGAGATTTTTTGGTCTGCAATAGGAACCTCATTAGGTGTTATGATTTCTAATAATGTAATATCCATGTTTTCATTAGATCGTCGTTATATTATGTACGCTATTACTGCGGAAAAATTAAAATCAATAGGATGGAAATACTTTGAGTTAAGTGATATGTTTAGTAATAAGTCACACTTAGAAAGCTGGGTTATGTTCTGGAATGAGGTAGAAAAAATTAAAAAATTACAAGTTTTGGCAGAATTTACTGATAGTGATGATAAACATCATGAACCTATGCTAATAATGAATAATAATAAATCTGAATCTGATAGCGACTATGATAGTGATACACCACGGGGCAAAGATACCCCACGAAAAACAAAAACACCAAGGAATAATGATGATTTTGAAGATGAACATGTAGTTATAAATTTAGAAGAAGAAAGACAAAAAAGAATCAAAAATACTAAATCTTCATTTAAAACAAACTTTAGTAAAATAAAAGATAATATAGATGATAATATAAATACTAACTTAGAAGAAACCGAAAATAAAATAAAGCCACTAGGATTATCTTTTAAGAATAATATGGTAAATAATGCTGAATCACAACTAGAAAATGAAAAAAAAAATGTTGAAAATGTATTTAATAATTTAGAAAATACTTTAATCGAAAATTTACATATAAATAATGAAAAAAATAATGAAGAAAATAATGAAGAAAATAATGAAGAAAATAATGAAGAAAATAATGAAGAAAATAATGAAGAAAATAATGAAGAAAATATAATAGATATTAAAAAAGATAACTAAGTATTATAAATAAATAATATATTGTTATAATATGGATATAACACGTAAAAAAAAAGATGATATATTTTATTATGTCAAAAATAAAAAAAATATTACAGAAACAGGTACATTAGAATATATAAAAAAACTAATAATACCACCCGCCTGGACCCATGTTAACATTTCAAGTAATCCAGAAGATAAAGTATTATGTGTCGGATATGACAGTAAAAATAGAAAGCAATATATTTATAATAAAAATTTTACTAATGAGCAAAAAAATACAAAATATTATCAGACTTTAATAAAATTTGGAAAAAAAATTAATATAATTCGAGAAGATATTGAATCTATATTAAGAAAAAGAGTATGGGATTTAGAAAAAACAACCGCATTTGTTATTTATGTAATAGATACATGCCATTTAAGAGTTGGTAATGAAAAATACAAGGAAGATAATAGTAGTTATGGTATTACAACCTTAGAAAAAAAACATATTAAAATAAAAACAACAAGTATATATATAGATTTTATTGGTAAAAAGGGTGTTAAAAATAAGTGTAAGTTTACAAATAATCGTATGTTAAGTTTATTTAAATCTTTAAATGATACATTTAATCCAGAAGATAATGATAGTTTTTTTAAATATTATGGACATAAAAATACAATATATACTGTTAATAGTTGTCATATTAATGATTTTTTAAAACGTTATGGTGATTTTTCTGCAAAAAATTTTAGAACCTGGACGGCAAATACTTATGTTGTAAAATATTTATATAATATTTTAGAACAATTAAAAAAACAAACAGATTTAAATAAATTATCTAATAGAAATGCTAGTATAATTATAAATAAAGCAGTAGATGGTGTATCACTGGAATTAAATAATACAAGAAATGTATGTAAAAGTAGTTATATATCAACGGATATACTTGATGATGTAAAAAAAAATCCTAGTGAGTTTTTTTATAAACTTAAAAAATATAGTAAATGTAAACTAAAAAATTCATCAAAATTAGAAAGTATTTTATTAAAATTATTATTAGAATATAGAAAAGGTTAATTATTTATTTTATTTTATTTTATTTTATTTTATTTTATTTATTTATTTTATTTATTTATTTTATTTTTTTTATTTTATTTATTTTATTTATTTATTTTATTTTTTTATAAAATAACATATATATATTTGATTTATCTATATCTTCTATATTTATTTGTTCTATTGAATCATCGTCAATATGATACCAATTATCGTCATTTAAGTATTTAGTAAAACTAGTATAATGACCACAATAAATATTGGAACCAAAATGATTAACTATACTATATAATTCTAACTTAATTCCATCAATTTCAAATAGTAGTGGATAATCAATAATTGTATTATCTTTTTCATAGAAATTATTATATCTTTTAAATGTAATAACAAATACATTAGGTGTTTTCATTATTGTAAAGCGTTTCTTACAATTATTTTCACATTTACATTTTTCACAAGTATATACAATATCATTTTCCCATGATAAGTGAGATTTTAAACAATTAATCATATTAGTAGTTACTATTTCTAATTTTAATGATATAAATGGTGTATAATTTATAGAATTATTTGAACAGTTATTACAAAATATTTCTGATTTATATAATCCATAAAAGTTTAAATTGACAAAACTATTTTTTTTTTCAAAACAATTATCCCATAATTCCATAGTTGTTTGTGATTCTTCACACGTTTCCTCATATAAACGAGTTATTATTTTTTCATAAAATTCATCTGGATCATTTTGTTCATTTATATCTGTTTTTTCTATATGTGATAAACTAATTACAATAGGTTTAGGACCTAATATACATTTAGTTTTCCATATATCTTTTAATAGTTGTTCTAATATTTTTATTAATATATTATCGGTATAAGTATTATTTATAGTATACTTAGTATCAATTAATATATTATCTAATATATAATTATTATTAAATAATGCCTGTAATATACTATTTAAATAACATGTAGCACCAAAATTAACTAGTCCACATAGTCCACCTTCCATTATGTTTAGTACTATAAATACTATTTATAAATTCAATTTTAAATATATATATATATTATTATTATTATTTAGTATTAATAATATATACATAGTTATTAGTAACTAATTTATCTTCTGATGTAACTTCAATATTAATTCGTATATTACTAATATTTGAAATATTTAATATTTCTTTTGTTGTATCATCTTGTATTTTTTTAAATGGATAACTATTAATTAACATTACTGTATCGGTTACATCTATAGTATTACCTGATGCTGTAATATGTGAATTAGTAAGATTACTAATCTTTAGCATTTTTGTTGTACTACTATTTGTTTCTTCATTTTTATTATTATTTATTACTTTATATTGATTAGAATTTTGTTGAGATAATGGAAACATATTACTTACATCAGTATTTTGTAGTTTATTATTTATATCATATTTTTTAAATCGAACTGTTGCATCATCCGGAATAAAATCAAAAATATTTTTATTATTATTAAAATTACTTAAAATACCAACATCCATATCGAATGCATCAAAATTAGTATCAAAGTTACTTATTGGTATAATATTGAAAAATGTATGTGTATTATTTAAAACATGTGTTTTAAAAACCTTATTACTACTTGAATCATATGTTTTAACAAATGTTAATATATCATCTATAAATAATTCATTAGTACCTTTATAAACTATATATTGATTATTTCCATCATAATATTCAATTGTAGTGTTTACACTAGAAAATACGTCTATTTTTTTTATATGTAATGAAATATTACTTACAGTATCACTTAGATTTATAATATTTTTATTAAAATTATCAAATAAATTTTTTTTTAATGTACCATTATAACTAAAATTATATGTATTAAAATTATTTATACTTGATATATTTGTTATAATTACATCATCTAATAAAGCAATATTATTAGGAAACTTCAATAAATTTAAAATATAATTTTGTGTATTATAGCTTTCACTTGTTATTGTTAAATTTAATGTTGATTTATAATAATAAGGTGTAAATATATAACTATAAGAATATTTATTTACTAACACATTTAAATTATTGTTTATTAAATTTAAATTATTTATATTTATATTTGTTATATTTGAATAGATATTGTCTAATATAATACTTATAGTATTATTTGTATTTTCTTTAAAGTAAATTATTGATGAATTATCATTTATATTATTTACATTATGTATTAACTGACTATTTGAATTTATATTTATATTTTTAATAAAAGTATTATCTGTTATTATATTTGTTCTATTTAAGTTAAAATTATATACAGAATTATTTACATTATTTTCAGATGTAACCGTTATATTTATATTTACGTTTGTATTATAATAATCATTATTTGAGATGGAAGAAATATCAATTATTGTATTATTTACACTATTGTTTGTTGAATTATTTATTATTGGTAAAGTTTCAACTACATTATTGTGAGTTTTTGTAGCAATAAAATTAATTAATGAATATTGATTATTTTTATTTATTGTAAAATCTAATGCATTATCAAAACTAATATTATTATAAGTTTTTATTAGATTATTAAAATCATTTACCTTTGATATATTAGATACTTGTAAATCTATAATAAATATATCTGAATCACTTGATTTAATATAATTCAATAAGTCTAAATTATAATTATTAATATTATTTAGATTATTTATATTACGTAAACTTGATGATAAATATAAACCTATAAATTTATTGTTATATTTTTTAACTAATGTTGGTGTAGTTATTTTAAAATCTATATTTGATAAAACATTATTTTTTTGGTTTCTTAATCTATAATATCCTATTGTTGATAATAAAAAGTCAGTTACATAATTTACTACATCGCCATTACTATTTAGATTTTTATTATACAATTTGTCTCCAATGCCTATATCATAATTTTCACTATTTTCTATACTTATATCACCTGTATCATTAGTATATAATGTATCTGTATTATTATTTATTAATTCATTTACAATATTATCATTAATAGTTCTATTAACTATTTGATTATATGAGTTAAGTACATTATATAAATTAATATTACTTGATAAGTCAATTAATGATAATGTTAATATTAATTCTATATTAGTATCAATAGTTATTGACACTTTATCATTATTTTTGTAACCTGAACCTATATTTATAATATCTAATGAATATTTAATATTTAATATAGTATTAGTATAATCTAATAATAAATTATTGATTCTTATTGTTAAATCTGTGCCTGAACAATAATTTAATTTATTACTATTATAATATTTATTAATATATCTTTTATTATTTATATTTAAAGTATTATCAGTAATATAAACATTATTTGATATATTATTTTCTAAAAGTTGAGCACTAATTAATCTTGAATTATCTACATATTTATATATATTTAAATTAGATATATCACCTTGTATCTGAGAGTAACTAAATATATGTGGATATATATTAATATAATTACTAATAAACATATTTATTATTTTTTCCAATGTAATATCATATTTATTTAAATCTGTGATAACACTATTATGATCATAATTTATGTTTATATCATTATATTTTATAAATATATTGTTATGATGTTTATTTGTTATAAAATAGTCAGATGGAATATTATTGTTATATAACATAATATATGAATTTTTTTGCAATAAGGAATTATGTATATTATTATCATATATTGTACCATTTTGATTATAATCCAAAACACGTGCTAGTGTTTGAACAACATGTAAAAATTTTTGTTCATTAATATTATTTTCAATAATAGTATTATTAATATTTTTTAAACCAACTACATGTATATTGTATACACTCATATATTTATCTATATTTGATATACCCGTTTCATTATAATATAGATTGCTAAAATTATTCAAAGTATTATATATTTTAGTTGTATATAAATTTAATATATATTGATATCCTTTTATATCCGATATAAAATATTTATTATCATTACTGGATATTGATATACATATATTTAAATTTAAATTAGATTCCGGTTTTAATACTAATATATTACCAAAAGTATTATTTTGTAAATTATGTATATTATCAAATGAATGAATATATAGTTTTTTATTTTTTAGTGAATTATTTATAACAAATGTATAGATTAATCCTTCTTTAACATTTGGTAAATTTATATGTTTATCTTCTTCTAAGTCTATTGATACTATTGAATTTGATTCAATAGTATCAAGTGTATTATAATCTATCGAAGTTTGCTTACCATAATATTTGTAATAATCAGATGTTAAAAACACATTTTGTAAATTTGGTATATTTCCATAAATTATATTATTATTTGATTTATTTGTATTAAATCCAAGTAATGTTGATAAAGATGTTTCAATTATATTAAATTCTACACTACTCTTAACTAATTTATATCTATCTTGTTCAATAGTAATAATATAGTTTTCTAAACTTAATTTATTTGATAAAATAGATAATAATTCTGTTGTTAAGTTATTATTATCAATAGTATAGGTATATGTATTATAACTACTTAAATCTAGTAAAAACTCTAATCTTCTAGTTACACCGTTACTTGCAGTTTCATTTATTATTAATGTATTATTTATATTATTAATAATTACTGATTTATAATATATGTACATTAATTTATGTGTATTATAATTTATACTATTTCTAAATAAATAAGCTTTAACACTATTAATAGATACAATAGTATTACCATCAATACTTAATACTGGTGTTGTATTATTATTAAATATTAAACCTTCTAAAATAATATCACCGCTACTATTTCCCTCTATTGCTGTTTTATAAATAGTATTTGCTGTAATAATTTTAACTAAATTTTCTAAACCACCATTATATGAATGATATATATCAGTATCAAAATAAATTAATGTATTAACTGGTAAGTTTTTAAAATTATCATCATCTATATTTAAAATATTATTTTTATTATTACTAAAAATATTACTTAGTGTAATCTTATTAATATCAGTAGATATACTGTGTTTTATTATATTATTTTTACGTACTGTAATATCGTAATAATTATGTGATATATTTATAAAATCTGTTATTGATAATGATGGTGTAGAATTTATTTCAGAAAAATCATAATTATTCAAAATATAAAATCCAAATGGCTTTACAAATTTATATATATAATTTGAGTATATAATGGGTACATTAGTTGAATTATTAAATAATATATTATCATTACTTATATTAATATTAATAATAAAATTATGATTATTGACAGTATATGTATTAAAATCATTATCTGTTAATAATGGTGTATTAGTTTCAAAAATGTAATATAGATTATTATAATTATTTAAAAATAATGATGTAGATATGTTTATTTCATTTACATTTAATACATCTAAATCAATCAAACTAAAATAATTAGTAGATAAATTATTTGTAAAAAAGTTGTATAATTTATTTTTATATAATTTGTCAATATTTATATTATCAGTTTCAAGTACAAATTTTTCTTCACTTACGTTTACGTTAATAATATGTGGATTTTTATTAGGTAAGTATATACTATTTTTATTAAAATTAATTATTGCAACATTATTACTACTTCTATTAATTGATATATTTTCTAAATAATAATTTTCTTTATTTGAGGTTAATAAAAATGAGTTACCCTTTGTAATATTTTTAAATATTAATTTATTATTATTTTTTATTTCAATATTTTTATTGAATGATTCATCAATATATCCAAATATATTACTATTAGTTGTAATAGTTAATAAATATGAATTATTAGTACGACTATCTATAGAACTGTTAATTATAATAAATTTATATTCTAATGAATAATTAGGAACAGGTAATCTTATAATAGTATTATTAGTAATATCTAAGAATATGGTTGAATTATATTGAGGTAAAACATAAATATTAGAAGGTATTACAGTTGTATTAATTGTACTTACTATTTCACTTGAATAATGTCCAACACCGACTAATTTAATATTTTCATTGAAAATATTATCACCATCAATATCATGAGGTATTTGAATAGTTAATTGAGAGTTTGATTTACCAGGGAAGAAATTAGGTGAATATGTATAGTTAGGTAAATCAACATAATTGTTTGTATTAAATATTTGATACATTAATTTTAATTTTATTGGTTCTATTAATGTTAAAGATGATGTATTTAGTAAATTATTATAAAAATTATATTTATCAATATTGTTATTAAAATAAGTAGTATTATTAATATATAGTAAATTTTGAAATATATTTCTAACATTAATATTAAAATCTAATATTTCATTTAAATTATATATTAATTCTCCATTAAAACCTGGTTCGCCTACATATTTAGTTCTATATTTACTTTGAATATTATCATTAAAATCATTACTACTATCATTACCTTCGTATTCTTCATATAAATCAATTATATATTTAGTATCATTACTTACATGTGTATTTATTAGTTCTGTATAAATATTTTTAACATTTATATCATGTGTTGTAATATTTGTTTTTATTTTATAATTATTATACAATACTTTATCACTATAAATAATTATTTTATCATTATTTTTATATTTATAAATTAAGGATTGAACTAATTGTGTATTATTAAATATATCAATATCAAAATTATTAACATTTGATATATTAAATATATTTGTATAATAATTATAAATAGTAATCTTATTAATATAATTATTTATATAATAGTTATTATTCTTAAATTCAATATTATTATGTATAACAGATTTTTTGTCTACTATTATTGGTATATATTCAGTAAATATATTTAATGGTGCTAAATATGCATTACCAGTATTATTACGAGCAAAATAACCTTGATTTAATTTATTACCTGTTTGTAATTCAGATATTTCACATGTAAGTTTAAGATATATCTTATTATAAACATATATATCAGATTCTTCGGGTATGTTTACAGTTAAAGTATATTCAGAACTACTTGTATCAATAATACTTATATAATCAGAGGATAATACTTGAGTATCATTAATATTAACTAAATTTAAATTTATATTTTTTAATTCATAAAATAAATTATCTACATCTTTTAATAAAAACTCTTTATTTATATTAAATGTATATGAGTAATATGGTTTTAATACTAGTAAAGTATCTGTAAAACTATTGATATTTAGTTTAATAGAATAATATTGTGTACCATCAATTATACGAGTCCTATATAAATTAAGTAATATATTAAACTCATTTATAGTTTTTTCTTGTTTTATTATACTATTATCAATACTTAAATATTGTTTAGTACTATCCATTCTTGTTAAAATTTCTTTATTTAAATTAGTAGAACTATCTGATATATTAAATATATTATTTGAATTATATTTAATTATTGTATTTGTTAAATCTATATATTGATTTTTTATTTTTTCATCATTATATATAAAATTCTCATAATTGTTTTGTGCTAAATAGAATTTTTCATTATTATTTACGATATATTTTAAATAAAATGATTCATCAATAATTCTATTATTTAATAAATATTTAGTACCATTATTTGAAAATATTATATTTTTCGTTTGAATATTACTTGAACTATTACTATTAAAATCTCCTACATATGGTACACTAGTATTACTAGAATCAATTGAATTGACTCTTGAATTAATTCTATCAAGATGTAAATAATTTGGTGTATATATTACGCCACCAGTATACTTAAATAGTTTAAGTGTATAATCAGTTGTTATATGTAATGAATTATATAATTTAAAATCATTATTAAATAATAGTCTTATACTATATGAGTAATGTGTAACTTCACCAGATGTTGTTGTTTCAATATGAGTTTTATCACATATAATAGTTCCTTTATAAAGATTATCTGAATTATAAAGTATAAAATATGAACCATCTAAATTTATATTATTAATTGTACTTGAATTATTATAATAAATATCATATTGATTTTCTAAAAATGGAATTATATTTATATCAAATAATCCATATATACTTTTAAATGCACTATTAGTTACACTGTCTTTTCTAAAAGATTTATTAACTAAATTTTTAATTTCTATATTATATTTAAATGTGCTTTCATATAAGCAATCACTATAATAATATAATATCGAATAAATTTGAGGATTAATATTTAATATTATCTTACTATTAGTAGTTCCTGGAGTTCCCTTATATATTATATTATTTTCTAACTTATCAGTTGCTTGTTCATTAGTATAAAATATGATATTTTCATCAATTAATGATGTATTTGAAACATCAATAGTAATTGTTCTAAAGTCCGTTGTATATAAATTACTAGTTACTATATTTTTTTCTAAAATAGTATCATTATTTCTTGTATTTAAATAACTATCTTGATTAAATACAAATTTTTTATTTGTTAAAGTTTTAATTGACTCACCTGAATCAAATTCAGTGTCAACTAATTCTAATAAATAAGTATTTAATAAGTTAGTATTAGGTAATGTATTATCAATACTATTTAAATTATATTTAATTGGTTTTGATAAATATATATTTTTATTTGTATTTATAATATCATCATAATTATTTGGTATTATTTGACCATAATTTACAATTTTATTTATTGCATTTTGGTCTGAACTTGTAATTTCTTTTACTATTTTAAAATTATATATAATTATATCGTTATTATTTTTATTAACAAAATTATAATCCGTACTACTTGTTAAAACTGAATAATTATTTTTAGTTCTTAAAACCAAATTTACATATAATATTTTATTACTTTCCGGAGTTATTGTTAAAGAATTATTATTACTATTATTATTTGAATCAATAAAATCTAATGATATTAAAGTATATATAGTATTTGTTGTATTGAAATCTAATGTAAATGAGTTTATACTTGAGTTTATTGAAATAAAATAATTAAATATTGAACTATTAAAAGTTTGAGTATCATTATGTATTGTAAAATAATTAGAATCACCAGGTGACGGTAGTGGTGAAATTAATGAAAATATTGTTTCATCAACCGATGATGTATTAGTTAATTTTAAATCATGACTACTATTATTTTGACTAATATTATTACCAGTCTTGTAAATTATATAATCATAAATTTTATTATTATTAATATTTATTGTACTAGAATTTAACAATACTAAAGTATTATTAAAATATTTTATATTATGTACAGTTGAACTTAAACTAAAATTATAATTTATATTTTTTAGTATATTTATATGTCTATTGTATTTTGAATTATAATTATTATTTCGCGAATATGATATATTTGATATAAATATTTCATTATCATTGATATAGTTTAAATAATCATTTGATTCATTAGAGTCATTTGCTAATATATTTAATATTACATTTTTACTATTTATTGAATTCTTATTTTTTAAATAAATATGTGATTTATCATTCATAAATATATTTTTTTGTTGTAAATTATTTTGCGTTAATTCATAATAATTATTTGATAGATCCTCTGTTAAATTTATCCTTTGTTCTGTATTATTATAATTATCCGAAATAAAAATATTTTTTTCTATAATTAATAATATTTTATAATTTAATAATAATTTAGTATTAGCTGCAAGAACTATATTATCCGTATAATATTCTTGTGAATTATAATGAATACCCGAGTAATAAATATTTGAACACATAAAATTATTAGTATCCAGTGTAAAACCTTCATTTAATGTATATGATAATATATTATTATCATATTTATTTGTTGTATTTACATCTTGGATATAATCTTGCGGATACTCATTAATAAATACAAAAAATTTAAATTTAGATGTTTTGTAATTTACTTGTTTAAATGTATATTTCTTATTTTTTAGTATTGTTAATGGTAGTTTTATTTGTGATGATGAATTAATAGATTGGTCTGAATAAAATTGAAAATAAGATAACTCCGGATAAGTATTATTATATATTTCTTGTACATAAATTGTTACAGTAGGATTACTAACTATATTTAATATACCAGTTGTATACAATTTATTATTTATTATATTATCAAAATTAAGTTTAAATTTTAAATATTGTATTTGTGAACTTTTATAAAATAATACATTATTTTTTATTTCTTGTGTATCATTATTTTTAAACAATACTTTATAAACGGGTTTATTTTTATTTAAATAATATTCTATTGAGGAATCAGTAATATTATATTTTTTTTCATCAATACTTAACAAATAATTTATAGAACTTTTTATTATATTACCATAACTACCCATGTTTCTAAATATTTCTGAATAATAATATAACTGTAAATTAGAATTTGTAGTTAGTAATTCTAATTTAATTAAATATACACTGTTATCTGAATTAGTTTTATAAATAATTTCAGAACTATCATATCTAGTTAATATATTATTTTCTAGTCCATCACTAAATAATGAAAATCTAAAACTATAATTAATTACATCAGATATATCAAAATAATAAATAGTATTTACCAATAAATTTGGTATATATTGTTCCATATTGTTCAAATAAAATACATTGTTATTGGTACTGTTTTTTCTTACAGTGACTTTAAAAATTCTATTTAAATCTATATCAATATCAGGATTATAATTACTTCTATGATATTGTTTAAATTTGTATTTAATTCCTCTAAATAAACTAATATTATTAATTTGATTGGTAAATTTAGAATCTGTAAAATATGTATAATATAAATTATTATTATTATATAATAACTTTAAATAGTATGTATTAATTTTATTATTATCTAGATTATAATTTGTAGAGTCACTTTGTTCAATAGTATATACTTGATTTTTTATAAATTGTAATGTATTATTTGTAGAACTAATTAAGTTATTATTATTATCTATTAGTGAAATATCATAATTATTATCTGAATTATTTTTTTTAAATTTTAAACTAAAATTGTTATTAGATATTATATTTTCAGGATATTTGACTATACTATCATCATTATCACTAAATTTAAAATCTCTAATTATATTAGTATTATTATTATAATAAAGTTTTATAGAATCACCTTTTTTTAATTTTTTCAAAATTAATGTATAATTATCAACTCCATCTATTATATTTTTCTCATAAGAAATATTATTGATAAATATTTTATAATCACTTGTAAATGGATTCAAGCTATTTAATAAAAGATTATTTAACTTATTTTCAACCGATAATATATTTATTATTCCTCCTACATTTCTAATATTTTTATTATAATAATATATTTTAGAAGGAGTATGTGTATTAATTAAATCAATAACAAGTATTCTTGTATCACCGTTTAGTTCCTTTGTAATAAAGTTATAATTTTCGGTTTTTTTAAAATTAATAACCCCATCTTTGGTATCGGAGAATTTTATTAAATCATTAATATTATTTGTATCACGTGTAATATCTAATATATTTATAGTAGAATCTAAAGTAATTGTATATTTATTATTTGTATATAAATCTATATTCTTATAAAATACTGTTGTATCATTATTTTTAATAAAATAGTACTCTTCTACTAAATTTGCATTATTTTTTTTTATTAATGTATATCGGTCAGTATCTAGTACATTATCTTCATTTACAACTATTTCATAAAAATTATTATTTCTATTATTTGCTAAATTTATATTTATATTATTTAATAAATTTACATAAATTATCTTTCCGGAATAATTATCATCAATAATAAATTGATTTAATTTAAAATTACCACTTAATATATTATTAAATTGACTAAAATATGTAATATTAATATTACTTTGATTATTATAACCAGTATTAAATGATATACTCTTAAAATTTAATTCATCTTTTATTGTTGTTGTATAATAATTTATTTCTAAACCAGTACTCATAAAACTTAATAAATAATTATTTATATCAAGTTTATTTACATTAATTATTAATTTTTCTTTCATTGATAAAAATATATTTTCACTTATTGTTAAATTACTAGATTGTTGTGTATTTAAAAATAGTAATTCTAAATTATCATTATTTGTAATATTTTCATTTGATATAATATTAAACTCATAATTATAGTTTACTATATCATTTACTTGTGGTAATTTATTTAATACTTTATTATTTATAATTATATTTGAAGATAAATTTATCGGTTGTAATATTAGTTGGTCAATAAATAACAATGGTATTTTATATATTTTATCTATTGAATCAATAGTAGTTTTTAAATATAAGAAATATAATTTATTTGTAATATCTAAAGAATCTACTGTATCTACAAGTTTAATAATAAAACTAGACTGTTCTTGTGAATTACTTGTAAATTTAAAACTTAATTTATTATTATAATCAATTGTTTCATTATTTGATATATCATTTGAAAAAATAGTATTAATATATTTTATTCTATAATCAATATCTCTATTTGCTAATAAAAATTGTTTATTATTAGCATGGTCATATATAATTGAGTTAAACTCATTATATATAGTTAAATTATCGTCAATCGTATTATAATCAATATTCAATAAGGATGTATTTGATAAAATATTTGAATTTTGGTCCTTATCTAAATTTATATCGGTTGTATACAAATAACCTGGATATTTTATACTGTTATTATCTAGATTAATAATATATGTTGTATTAAATAAATCTAGTTTATCTACTTTATTATTATTTGCATCATATAATTCATAGTTAAAAATTGGATATTTATAATTATATTTTTTGTCATTAGTATTATTAAAATTATAATTTATTGTATCATAATATTCAATATAAACATATAAATAATAAACTAATATATTGCTATTATTAATCAAATTATTATATTCTTGTGTAGTAGTATCAAATTTAAAATTATATGTAGTATTCATCATTAGTGAGTCTATTGGTTCTGTAGTAGTTTCACTAATAATACTATAATAATAACCATTTGTATTAGTATTTATATTAACTATATAATTATTATCAACTAATGTAGGATATTCTACAATAATATTATTTATATTATTATTAGTATCATTTTTTTCAATTATATAGTAATTTAATCCATCACAATAAAATTTTATATATTCGCCTTTTTCAGACCTATTAAAAATTAGTTCAGAACCAGATAATAGTGAGTAATTTATATTTATATCAGACCTTTTTAAATATAACCATTCCGTACCAATAAATTTTGATGTATCTAATGGATTTAAACTAGTTCTAAAACTTACTGAATTATTTGTTGTATTATTAAATATAAATTCAAAATTTATACCTATTTTAATAGGTGGTAATGTTATTATTATAGAATTATTTTCACTATTTAATAAATATAATGTTCCTGAAGCTAATTCTGATAAAATTGTATCTTGATTAATAATATAACTATTCATTTTTTTTACTATTAAACTATCTGTTTCAATTAGATTAAAACGAGCATCATTTAATACTTCCATTATATTAATAATATATAATATTTTTTAAGTAATACATTTAAATAATTTTTTCTGTTTAAATAATAAATGACAAGTGGAGTGATTCAATTAGTATCAAGTTTAAATCAGAAATCATCTGATTTTTTAATCGGTAATCCCCAAATAACTTTTTTTAAATCATTATATAAACAATATTCGAATTTTTATATTACAACAGTAGAACAAACTATTAATGGAGATCCTAATTTTAATAAAACAATTAATTGTACACTTGATAAATCTGGTGATTTAATTAAAGAAATATATTTAGAAATTATTTTACCCGATATTAATAAACCAGTTAATTCATCATGGTATGGATATACTAATAATATTGGATGTAATATTATTAAATCTGTTACATTAAGAATAAATGACCAAGTTATTGATAAAATATATGGTGAAAGTATTGATATTTACAATAATATAAATAATATTGATACAAGTGCTATGACATTAGAGTATAATAGTGAATTTAGTTTAAGAAATATAGGTAATAGTATTGATTATGAAAAAAGACATGTATATATTAAACTTCCTTTTTGGTTTACTAAAAATAGTGGAGTAGCATTACCTATAATATCATTAAATAATAGTGATATTAATTTAGATATTGAATTTAGAAGTTTAAAAGAAGTAATTAAAAATAATAATTATAATGATATAGAAAATATAACTAAAAAAAGTGATTCAAGATTTGATTGTAAAATATTAACAGAATATATATATTTAGATTCTATAGAAAAACAGTTTTTTAGAAAAAATACACATCAATATTTAATAGAACAATTACAATTTAATGGAGAAGATGCTCTAACTAAATTTGATACAAATAAATCTATTTATTTAAATTTTAAAAATCCTGTTAAAGAAATATTTTGGGTTATTACTGTTGATAATAATAATATAGATTCAAATCTTGAGAATGATTATAATAATTTCACAAAGTACACAACATATTATTCTAATTATTCCGACACATTTGATACATTAACTATTAAATTAAATAGTATGACCTTATTGGAAGATAAACCTGCAATTTATTATAGAGTTATTCAATCACATTTATATCACAATAATAAAAGAAATAAACATATATATTCCTATTCATTTTCTTTAAATCCAAATGACTTACAACCATCCGGTGCACTAAATTTTACTGATTTAAATAATGCTTTATTTCTATTTAAATTTAAAGAAAATGTATCATTAGAATCTGGTTGTGCAACTAATGGTATTATTAGAATATATGCATATAATTATAATATATTAAAAATTGCTTCTGGACAAGCTAGTTTAATGTATTCAACTTAAAACTCTTTAAACAATTTAAAAAAAAAACACTCTAAAAATATAGTATTATAAAAATAATCTAAATTAATAAATTATATAAATGGATTATATAAGTATGTATTTGCATATAATATAGAATTTCCTATTAATTTACTTTCAATATTCCAAATATAATTATTATTTATATATTCTGCACATATAAGTTTAATATAACCATAACTATTTAAACCTCCATTATAAGTATTACCGTTATTTAGTCTAATTTTTTTTATAATTATATTTTCTGATAAATTTGTTTCTATATTAGTGTCACTTATTTTTTCAATATTTGATACAGTACATTTACTATATAAATTATCGGAATTAATTAGAATTAATCCGCCTTTTATTTTATCATAATTACTTTGTGTTTTACTATTATCTTCGCAATAAATATTTAATATATTTAAATTATATGTTACAAGTATATTATAAGTTAATCCTAAATAAATATTTGTTGAAGGTAAGACTAATGAAATATTAATATTATTTGGATTATTTATTAATAATAATTTATTTGAATCAGTAACTAATAAATTATTTACATTATTATTTAATTTTTTTATATTTAAATTTTCCTTATATGTAAAATTATTATAATAGATTTTATTAATAATTTCAATATTTTTAAATTCATAATCATATATTTTCTCATCATTAGAATTATTTTTATTCATATTAACAAATGTTAATGTACCATTATATAAAATATTACTTGTACGATTTATATTCCATATATATTTATTATTATTTATATTAGATATATTTTCAATGTATAATTGACTATATTTTGTATTATTTATTGTTATTATATTATAACTTATATTTGAATTTGAATATATGTTAAAAAATAATGTATTTGCCGAGTCATATGTTTCAAAAATATAATTATATTTTTCATACAAAATAATATCAACATTATTAGAACCTATATTTTTATTTTTATTAATATTTATTAGATATTTTGTAGATTCATAATATTCATTATTAATATCATGAAGTAATTTATTATTATTTATAATAAATTTAATAAAAACTAAAGGATAATTTATTTTTAATTTTCCACTTAGAAATGTTTGATAATTATTATAATCATCTAATTTATAAACAGTATATGTAAAATTATAATTTATATCATATATTTTAAAATTAATAAATGATTTTAAATAATTATCAGTATCTTTTAATAAATTATTAACACCTCTATGGAATATTATATCTTCGTGTAATATTTCTTCATTATCTAATGTTGTATTTGTATTATAATTAAAATTATAAAAAAATGCTATATAATACTCTGATAAATTTAATGTTGAATTTAAATTATTTGAATTAAATTTAAAATTATAATATGTATTACTGTATAATTCCATTGTATTTTCATTATCATTATTGATTTTACAATACAGTTTATTTAAATCTAAAATGGAATTATTTTTTAATTTATTATTTGAATCAATATATAAATTTATATCCATATATATAACTAATAATATAAATTATTTAAATAATTTAATATTTACTTTCATCTAATACTATGTTATTATTTACTTCTGTAAACATAGTATAATATCCAAATAATGAGTTTGATAAAATATTTTCAATACTAGTACTATTATTATAAGATTTTATAGTTTTAATATTAAAAAATCCTTCTATTATTGTATTAGAATTTTCTATAATTCTATATTTTAATACATTCAAATTATTATAATTTATTATATTTGTATTATATATTTCACTAATATTATAATTATGTGTATCTACATTACTAATATCATAGTTAAACTCATTAATAAATTTTAATGTATTTTTATTATTATTTGTAGCATTTAAATCCTTAACAGAAATAAATGTATTTGTATTAGTAGTTAACAAATTATTACAGATTTCTAAATTATAATTATATAAAGTAGTATTACTTGAATCATATAGTTTTGAATTATAAACTTCTATATTATCATTTACTGTAACTATTTTAATATCATAACATAAATCTAGAAATAATATTATATTATTATTATTTATATTATTAAAATATATTGTGTTATTTATCATATTTTTAGTTGTAACACATATAATTTTATTTGTATTTATTGAAATATAAATAGTTAATAAATATGGTATATTAATATCATGTAATAGTATATTCTTTGGTAAATTTATATCACCTATTAACTCACTATTTACTAACCAATATCCAATTTCAGTATTTATTTTTTTATTACAATAATTATTACCGGTATATAATAGATCTATAAATCCACCATTATATAATCCTAATTTAGTACTAGGTATATATATTATATCACTATAATTATCAATCGTCTGTGTTATATTTTTTTTTAAGTTATTATTTAAAATCTCATTATTAATATTTGCACTATTATTATTTATTTTTATTACTCCCTTAAATTTATCATAATTATTTACACAAATTATTCTTAATGACTTTTGAACATTTGTAATTAATATTCTAAATTTAGTACCTATTTTTTGACTGCTTAGTTTTACTATTATATCCATATTACTATCTTGTGTAACTAAATAAAAATTTGAATAAGAATTATCAAGTACTATATTTTTTGAATTACTTCTATTAATATTAATTATATTATTACTATATGAATATTCTAATTTGTTTGTTTTAATTTTATCGACTTCTAAAATATTAAAAGTTTGCGATTTATCCATATATATATATAATAATTTCTTTTAATATAATTAAATCTTAAAATATACTTATTTATTTTATTTATTATTATTATTATTATTTATTAATATATTATATTATATTATATATAAATGAATAAAGGTCTTTTATTACTGGGATTTATATTTGTACTTATTTATATGTTAAATAATAAAATATTGAAAAAATTTACAGGTGGAAATGATTCAGAAAAATCTGATACTAAATTAGTTTTAGAAGATAAACCTATGAAAATACAACGTCAAGCATTTTTAAAAAAAATATTAGATGAAGATAATAAACCTAAAAATGCACTAAATAAAATGGATAATCTTGATAAAATGGATAATCTTGATAAAATGGATAATCTTGATAAAATGGATAATCTTATTAAAGATGATAGTGTTGACATAAGTAATGCAAAATTACAAAAAGAATATAGTATTCAAAAAGATGAATTAGATGATTTAAAAGAAAAACATAGTAAAGCTATAAGACAATTAAATATTATTAAACAACGGCAAACTAAAACAAGAAATGAACTTGAGGGATATAGAATTATGAATTATTATGATTTAAATAATGATAAACAAATAAATTTAAAAGAAATTGTAACTGTACTAAATAGTGATAAAAATTAATAAAAATTAATAAAAATTAATATAAATATATTAAATATATAATTTATATTATTTATTATATAAAATGCAGAATACTATAAATAATAAAAAAAATAATAATATAATTAGTTATGATAATTTAGTATTAATAAATTCTTTTGAAACTACATATGCTTCATGGATGCGTAATATGATAATTTTAGTTGGTGCAGGAATTACATTGTATAGTTTTTCAAATAAATCAGAATATAATGCATTAGTTTCATTCGTTTTAATAATTAATGGAATTATTTTAGGTTGCTATCAATTATATTATTATATAAAAAAAACAAGAGCATGTTTAAATAATAATCAACAAGAATTACAAAATATTTATAAGAATAAAACTAGTTATAATGTATATATCTTAATAACTGTATCATATATGTGTGTACTTATTTATATAATTTACAGACACAATAGAATATTATAATAAAATATTATAATAAAATATTATAATATAAATTAATTAAACAATCTATTAAAATTAATTTAAATAAAAAATATATATTTTAAATATAAATATGGATAATATATTTTTGTTAGTATTATTTAATTTATTTTTATTATTTTTACTTTATAATAAAAAAAAATGTAATTATATAGGTGGTGATGGTCATTTAACACAAGAACAAGTAGATGCTATTAATTCTGAAATAAGTCAAAAAAATATAGACTTAAAAATTTTAAATAATAAATTAGAAAATGAAAAAGAAATTACTACTATACAAGAAGCAGAAGAATATAAAGTTCAAAAAGTACAAATAACAGAAGAAATAGAAGAATTACAAAGTAAATTAGATAACAATAATACACCACAAGTAACAAATACTATTACCGGTGAACAAATGACAGATGAGAATGTTAAAAATACAGTAGCGTTAGATTTAGAAGAAACTGTAAGTATGCCAGATGATACACTATCTAGTAAATCAACAGAACATTTATTAAATATAAATAATATAATTACATATATGCAAAACTGGTGTAATAATCATTATATTACAATTAAAGACATAGCTAATACCGAATACGATAATGCTCGTAAAATGTGTGCTCAATTAAAAAAAGAATAACAAAAGAATAACAAAAGAATAACAAAAGAATAACAAAATAAATATAAATTAAGGTGTATAATTTAAAATATCTAAAATTGATTTTTTTTTTAATTAGATATAATGGAGTTTACCAATAATAAATATAATAAGATGTCTCATAAAAATAAAAAAAGAAAATTACAAAATAATATTGATAGCGATAATGATGATAATGGCGAAGAAAAAAATAAATTTAATATTACTACACATGGAAATGAAATCTATTATTATGAGGATATATATAAGGAACAAATATTAGAACTTATACAACAAATCAAAAATTTAACAAGTGAATTACAATATCAATCATTGTGTTATAATTTTGAACCAAATATTAATTTACATATTTATTCTAATGGTGGTGATGCTTTTATGGGATTAAGTATTTATGATTTTATTAAAAGAAATAAAATTCCTATACATACTTATATTAGTGGTAATATTGCAAGTGCTGCAACATTTATGTATTTAGCAGGTACAAAAAGATTTATGAGTCCTACATCAACCGTATTAATTCATCAAATATCTACAACGTTTTGGGGTAAGTTTGAAGATTTAAAAGATGAGTGTAAAAATACAACAGAATTAATGAAAATTGTTAAAGAATTATATAGTGAAAATACATTAATGAAAAAAAAACAATTAGATGATATATTAAAAAGAGAATTATTTTTAAATTATACAGAATGTGAAAAATTAGGGTTTATTAAATAATAATTGAAAAATAATTATAGTAAAATAAGAGCTAATATTACATAGTTAAATGAGTCTAAAATAGTATCTTCAATAGATTCAAAATTTACATTTGTTTTTTGGGTTAAGGATTCTAATCTTCTAATTTTATCATTTAGTCTCATTAAAATTCCTATTGATTTATAGTCTACAAAAGCATCTCCATAATCACTATTTTTTTTTTCAAATAAATTTCGACAATTTATATATGTATACTCATGAGTTTTACCAAATACAACTTCACTATATTTTAAAATACAACTTAAGAGTACATATAAATTTGATTTAATTTCATCAATATTATTTAATACTATAGAATTATTATTAATAATAACATTATTTCTAATTAAACTACCGTATTTTATAAATGCATTTATACAAGATTCACCATTAGGAAATGATATTACATATTTATTAAATATATATTCTTGTCTTACTTGATTAAAAACTTTATCATATTTAGTTAACCACATGTGTGTATTATTATTATTTGTTTCAGTCATAGGGGTATATATAAAGTATTTTTTAAACTATTTAATAAATTAAAATCAATTTATTAAATTTAAATAATATATATATATATATTATTTATGAATAATCCTATTTATGAAATTACATTTGAATCAAAAATTTTAGTATTTTGTAATAAAGAAGATTATGAAGAAACAATAAGTATTAATCATATATTTACAGATATTTATATATACGGTGATGATATACTAGTAGATGTAATTAATAAAATTAAAATAAGTTTTATAAAGTTTATTCCTTTATATAATTCAGTAAAATTTGAGAATATATGTGGATTTTTAAGTGCAAAATGGGATTTTTATGATAATTCAACATTAAAACAGTATATTACATCAAATATATTAAGTAATGATGAATATGATAATTTTACTTTTAATCAAAAATTGAATTATATTGATAAAAAATTTAATGATGAATCTTCACTAGATATTACAAATTTTAATATTGATACAATTAATTTAGATAATATTAATTCAATTAATAATGAATTAGTTATAGGATATCTAGATAGAAATATTAATAATAATTATACATATTATATTAGTGTACCATATATAAAAAGATTAATAGAAAATAATTCACTTGTAGAAAATGAATTAAATAAACCTATAAATCATTACAAAAATTTTTTAAATAATGAAAATATTTTAAAATTTAATTTCAATATTGTTAATGACGCATTTTTTAAACAATATAATTATGTTACAACTCCTTTAAATTTAAAAGATACTATTGATAACTTTACATTTTTTGATAATATATATAATAATGAACATATTAATAAACAAAAAATAAATACAAGTATCTTAAATGTAGAGAATAGTAATACATTATATAATACACTTATTAAAAGTATAAATATATTATCGTTACAAATTAACGGACACATACGACATGATTTGATTAAGTATTATAATAGTATAAAGTTAAATGATAAATGTCCTATGTGTATATTATCTTATAAGGAAAAAAAAATAAAAACAACTTATAAATTACATAAAAAAAATGGTGTTCCATTTATAAAACAAGATGTATTTGAGAAAATTAAATCAACTAAAATAAATGAAAAAGATAATTACTTAATTTATAAAATTTATTTTATTAAAAATAATATTGTAACAAATTATTTAGTTGATGTATATATTACAGAAAATACTTATTTTTTTATAGATTTTAATTTTTTAGAAAATTATATTGATAATGTTAATATTAATGATGTAATACTTAATATAAATAATATACTAAATATATTAGATTTAAATATAGCCAATAAAAAACAAATTAATAATTATAGCGAGTTTAATGATTATAATCTTAGAAATATCATAGTTTTTAATAATGATAATGATTATATATCGTCTTCTTTTAATTTAGTATTAAATTATACAGAATTAGAATTAGAAATACCATTAAATAATATACATAAATTTTTTAATTTTATTACTATTTTTAATACTATTTTTGATATTTATATAGATAATTTAGAAGTTATTTACGATAATAAAATATATAATATAGATCATGTTAGTAATACAGAAATAATCTTAAAAACAAGAAATAAAAAATCAATACCCATAGACGCTGCTAAAGATTTAAGCATAAAAACTAGTAAAATTACTTTATATTATAAGAAATCTTATAATTATGATTCTTATAATTATTTACATAAATTCTTCAAACATATATCTACATTTAGTTTAAGCAATTTAAGAATTAATTATAACTGCAATTTTTCTTCAGATGCTACATCAGCACCATTAAAAGAATATTTATATTATAATAATTATAAAAAATTTGAAAGTAATAATAGTAAAATTATAGAAGATATAAATGTTATATTAGATAGAACTGATTATAATAATAAAGATTATTGTAAGAGTATATTAAGACAAAATAATCAAAAAACAAGCATAAAAATAGATATAGATAATGATATATTTTACATAAATGTTACTAATTTAAATACATTAAATGAATTAAATAATATTGTAAATACATTTCATAATTATATTAGATTTACAAATAATTATGATTTAACTTCTACAAATCGTTTAAGTTATCATGAAAATACTTATTTAAATAAAGATGATACTATATTTAATAAGTATAATAATATATTTAATACATATAATACATTATTAAAAAGTAACAAAAATGAGTACTATTTACATTTATTATATACAAACATTTATAATAATACTGATATTATAGAAACTTCATATGATATTATTGATTCAGATGCTTTAAGTGGTGATGATAGTGATGATGATGATACTATAAAAAAAAGACCAATAGAAGTTGAACAAACTGTAATTGATGAAGAAACTGAGAAATATCAGAAAAATATAAATAAAATAGAATCTTATAAAACAGTAAATGATTATAAAATAAAATTTTACAATGGTGATAATAAAGACAAAATGATGAGTATTTTTGGTAATAATTTTAAAAGTTGTACAAAAGAAAGAAGACCTTCTATAATGCCTGTAAGTTTAGTGAATAGAATAGTAGAAAAAGAAAATGCTAATAAAATTGTAATTGGTACAAAAAAATTAAAATTTTTTACTAAGTTATTTAATTTTGATGCAAATATTCTAAATTTTACTATTGATAAAAAAATAAGTATTGATAATGATTCATTTAAAATTTATATGGGTCGTTCATTTACATTTAATATTACTTATAAGTCTGATCTAAATAATAAATTAGTTTTATTATTTAATGAAAACAATAATTTTTATGATGAATATGGATTATTTAATAATAATTCATTAATACAAACAAATTATGAAGATAATTCAAAAACAAATACACGATTAGAAATATATCTTAAAAATAATACAAGAATTAATTTAGATACATATTTATATGATAATACGAATACTGAATATTATTTTAAATTAAATTTTCCACACAATTCTACTAATGATATGTATGGGGAGTATGTTTTATGTTTATATAATAAAGAAACCGATAGTATAAAATCTCAAATGAATATAAAATTAAATAAACCATTTGATTATTATTATGATAATTATTTATATGGTGAAAATTATTTTGTTTATTTACCAAGTGCATCAGCAAATACACAAAAATCTAAATATCATCCTTATTTAGTAAATAATATGATATGTTGTTATAGCACGGCACCCCATATATATAAAGATTTAAATAATAATGATACAAGAAATATATATAGTAATACAAGAGTTTTTTCAAAAGAAGATGATTTTAAGTTAGATAACTATAAAATTAGCACAATACCAAAAGATATATATGTAAACATACGTAATTTTTTGAATATAGAACAAAGTATAGAAAGTTATTATGATATGAATAAAAGTGTTGTACAATTTTATCATGCATATCGTTTTGGATTAAGTTATAATAGTAACATTAATAATTTATTATATTGTATATTAAGTATTATTAAGTTATCTGATAAAAAATTAAATCCCAAGATATCTAAATTATTTAAATTAGATATTATTAATCCAACTAATATTAAAGAATCCTTAATAAATTGTGTATATGATGAGGAAATTATAAATAAAAGTTCATTATTAAAATTAAATAATAATATATATTCAAAAAATACAACTATTCAAAGTTTAGAAAAAATTGTAAATATAAATAAATTAAGTAAGTCAACTAAGACCGAATCTATTAAGTCAAATAAAACTCATTATAATCAAATTAAAATAGGATTGAAAAATTATATAAATACTAATTTTACTAATTTAGATATTAATTTTATATGGAATATATGTAGTATTATTTTTAATATTAATATTATAATATTTGAATTAAAATTTACTAGTGTATTAACAAGTAGTATTAGATGTCCTTTAGTAAATAATCATAATATATATGATTTTAATAATAGAGACACATGTTTTATACTAAATTATGATACTATTTATCAACCAATTACTATACCAACACCTAAAACAGGTAGTAATCAATATAATTTGATTTTCAATATTAGAAATGAGGATTCTATAGTTAATTTAAGTAATTTATTTAGTAAATGTTTATTAAGATATAATAATGAGGATTACAATACATTATTAATAAATAAAATTTACCACAATATTGATTATTCAAATAATATAATTATAGATACAAAAGAAATATATAATATTAGAAAATATATTAAGTATATTGTTATAAATGCAGATTATATAAAATTAGGTTTAATATTTGAAGTAAATAAGCAACATTTATTTATACCATTAAATTATATTAAACATAATATTAATTATAATATTATAGAAAAAGACTATAAGTATATTTATAAATCAAAAACAGAAACAGATAAAGAATTTTTACACGATTTAAGTAATACTACACGATTAATAGATGAATTTCAAAAAATATTAGAAAAAGAGAATATAATATTTAAGGAAAAACTTAATCAAAATAAAAAATATCTTACCGATGGTAAATATATAATTGGCATTGGTTTAAATATAGGTGATTACATTCCACTTTATGAACCATATGATATTACAGAAGATGATGAAGATGAAGAAACTATTAAATTTAGTTCGGAGTATATATTATCTGATATATCATATTTAGATAATAATTTGCATACAGAGTCTACTAAACATGAACTTTATAATAATTTTGAGTATACAGGTTTATATTATCAACAATTTATTAATTCAATAAATAATACATTAATTATAAATAAAGTTAATATATTAACTAATATAAGTAATGTATTAAATAAAGGTAATGATAAAAATGAACTTAAAAAATTTATTAATAAATTAATAAGTGATTTATTTAAATTTGAATCACAAATGTATTTACATAATAAGGAAACAAATAATAGTATAATAAACAATTTTAAATTATGTAATAACTTAGAGACAGTTGATTGTGATAATAATTGTATAGTAAATAGTGATACATGTAAATATATAATTACACAAGAATACTATAATATATTTTTAGAGTTTTTAATTAATGATTTATTATATAACCATTATAAAAGAAATTTAATTTTAAGTAAATCTACAAATATAATAATGAATACATTAAATAATGAATCAAATATTATATTAGATTATGATGATATAGATAAATATATAATCCATGACTTATATAATAAAATATTGACCGATAAACAATATTATATTACTGGCGAAGATTATAAAAAAGATATAATCGATAATAATCGACAAGATTCAACAAATCATAACTATTGTTCAAATATTGAATATAACAAAAATCTAGATTTAAATTATTTTAATTTTAAACCATTAACAAAATTAAATATTATATCATATAGTAATTGTATATATTATAACTTAGGTAAAAAGTATATTAATGAAAAAAATGTAAATTACATAAATACAGTGCGTGGTCTTATTGCAAATAAATTACTAGAACTAATAAAAAATGGAACATTTAATATTTTTGATATAATTAATTATTATAGTGAAAAAAATAATAACCATCTGTATTCAGATATTAGTGATATTAATGAATTACAACAATTATTAATAGGAGATTTACATTGGATAACTGAATTAGATTTTTATATATTCTCATTAATAATAGAAAAAAAATTTTTGTTTTATACCGATATTGATAAAACACAAAATAATATTGATAATTTAGATATTGATGATAAAGGTTTATATATGATTATGACTGAAGACAATAAAAATTTTATAGATGAAATTAAGATATATATGAAGAATTTTTATTTTAAGAAAATATATTTTTTAATAGATAATAAAAAATAATTTAAATTTTATACTTTTTATTTTCTACTTTTTATGTTGATGTTATTATTTTAGGATTTACACGATTTAGTATAAAAATAATTGGTTTATATATTCCATTAGTTTCTATTTTATATTCAAATACTATCATTAATAAAAATACAGTAATATATAAATAAAATAAAAATAAAAATGTACTATATATAAATGTATGATTTATTTTATTAGGAAGTTTATCTTCTTTTATATTTTCTATTTCTTCAACTATTTCAATTTCTCCACTAATATCTGTTTCTATATCTAAATTACCACCAGTCATAGTTTTATTATTTATTATATTTTTTTTTATATTTTCTATATTATTTTTTTCTAACTCATATTCATTTTCACTAGTGTCATCTGTTTCATTCATTGTAGTTAAATTAATTAATTGTCTTGCAGTTTTTTTTGGGTTTTTTTTTATTGTGTCATTAACTTTATTTTTACATACATTTCTTATTTTATTATCCTGTATATCCAAATTTTTTTGAAATTTATCAAAATATTTATTATAATTATCTATTTTGTTATAAATAAAGTTATTTATTTTATCAAAATCAGGGTCCATATTAATATATATATATAATATTTATATATTAATTTTATTTATTATTCTTATTTATTATTCTTATCTATTATTCTTATTTATTATTCTTATTTATTATTCTTATCTATTATTCTTATTTATTATTCTTATTTATTATTCTTATTTATTATTCTTATTTATTATTCTTATTTATTATTCTTATTTATTATTCTTATTTATTATTCTTA
>Ga0209630_10000884_pt1 | contig 33832 bp, 33 predicted proteins | sample COG_01_FD_184745 | JGI IMG/M metagenome (GOLD analysis project Ga0209630, IMG submission 184745) | Pelagic Microbial community sample from North Sea - COGITO 998_met_01 (SPAdes) (version 2) | ecosystem: Environmental > Aquatic > Marine > Neritic zone/Coastal water | place: Helgoland, sampling... | reverse complement strand
CACTTAAGGCTCGTAAAAAACAGTATCAGAAATTTAAACTAAATTAGCATGAACTCTCTCTTAGTTTTTCACTCAAAAAGTTCAACTTTCGCTGAAGACGTACAATGATGAGAATCATCTTAAGTAAGGTTACATCGAAAAAAAAGGGGGGGTAAATGGTGTTTTTTGAATGTTTTTTCTCAGAACCTCTTTAACATAAGGCGAGACACCCCTATGAGAAATACGGCCAACAAGTGGTTATTGATAGGTGCCTGTTCATGCTAGAGTATTGTTAGCATCATTTAATACAATTGCCGGAACAATTATATTTGATTAATATTGATTCTATAAACTAATTATATCTCGGCAATGAAAAAAATACTATCAATTATCATTTACGCATTTGTTTATGTTCTAGCTTTCTTTTTACAAGTTTGGGTGGCTATTGGTATTAATATTATGATGTTTGAAACAGGTGTAGGCGCAATAACGGCATTGGGTGCCATTATTTCTCTTTGGACATCGTATAAAATCGTTGAATGGTTGAGGTCAAAAATGTTAAAAACAAACTCCTAAATAAGAGGCATATCCTCTTCTAATAGCTCGGCTATCTCGAGACCTCTCAAGTAGGTTAAACTAACATTTAGGGACGAATGCCCCATTGCCTTTTGTAGCTTGCTTAGAGAGCCTGTACGCTTGAATATATCAATGGCTCCTGAGTGCCTAAAGGAGTACAATGTCTGTCCTTCCTCAATCAACTCTGATTGTTTCTTAAATCGACTCCAAAGGGTTTTAAAATAGTCTCCATTATGAGGCTCTGAACTTCCTGAGAATATATTGTGATTGGTTTCTCCTAATGATAGTTCTTCCTTGATGTAAGAAGGCACAGGAACGATTCTATTGCGTCCTGATTTGTTTCTACTACCTGATAGTTTTATGTAGCTTAAATCATCTGTAAAGTCTCCCCATGTAAGCTCTCGTATCTCTCTGTGGGGTCTTAGAAGGCAACCATAGGTCATTAGGCAACATAGATAAAGTTGGGTGTTATATTCCTTTATCTCTTCAAGGATTGCAGCTACATCAGCAAATGGTTTATGCAGTGAGGAGATGGGTTTTTTTAATTTCACATTATTTACTAACCCGGGCTTACTTTCATTGAGTAATGGGCTAAGTGTACTCTTAACAGTCCGTTGGGTCTTAGCGCTCCAATTAGGTCTGACTAAAAATTCTCTGATGTTTGACACCTGCAAATTGTCGAGCGTTAACCCTTTAATATTATTGTCGGACTCATAACGTTTCCAAAGTTTAACCACTCTTTGTGCGTCTTTTATGAATCTCTCTGAACACCTCTGCGAAACCTTAACCCCAACTCCTTGCTCTAGTGCTTGAATCACTGTTATGGGCTCCTGCCTAATTACACTTTTCTTGGGCGTGGGTCGCCACCCTTCTCTTAGCTTTAACTCAAATGCAGCTTTTAATAGTGCAGGGTCTTCGCTAGATTTTAGTTTTAAGTTTATTGCCTTACCGCTCCAAAAACGATAGCGTTTTTTATCGCAATAAACATTGATAAACGATTGATTTTTGTCTTGTCCGATTGTTACATTAAATACTTTCATACTGTCAGTTTTTACTGTCAGTTCTATATCAGGTAGGTGCCAAACCCTTTAAATCGCGGGATGGAGCAGTGGTAGCTCGTCGGGCTCATAACCCGAAGGTCATAGGTTCGAGTCCTATTCCCGCCAACATAGACAAGGTCGTCCGATAGGACGGCCTTTTTTTATGCAAAGAAATTGAGCTTGCTCAGAATTTCGAATGGATAAAAAAAGGAAGGCGAAGCCTGGCCTTGGCATGTTAAGCACCCCCCCCTAAGGACCGCCGACGAGTAAGGCCGGTGATTAGGGAAGGCAGTCCTATTCCCGCAACAACCCTCAGGTAACTAAAGAATTTTTTAAACCTATTTCTGACTAGATTTGTCAAGCACAAATAACACATTATGAAACTCCGATTAATCGCCTCAATGTGTATCCTTTCCTTATTTACAGTTTCTTGCACCGAGCTGAATGACGTTTTAGAAGATACAGGACTTACAGAACAAGAAGTTGTGGAAGGGTTAAAATCAGCACTTACAGTTGGTACCGATACTTCGGTTACGGTCTTATCTGCGGTAAACGGATATCTAGGGGATGACCTAGTAAAAATCATTTTACCTGATGAAGCGTCTGCTATTGTCACAAATATTTCCAAAGTTCCAGGAGGGAACCTATTGATAGAAAAAACCATTGAAGCCATAAATCGCTCGGCTGAAGATGCGGCTCCAGAGGCCAAAGACATCTTTGTATCAGCTATCACCGATATTACCATCGAAGATGGATTTGCCATTCTGAACGGTGAAAACAATGCGGCAACCGAGTATTTGAAAAGCAATACGATGTCTGAGCTAACTGCGGCTTTTGAACCTAAGATCAGCACGTCACTAAATAAAAAGCTAGTCGGAAACGTCTCGGCAGAGAGTACTTATGCTGACTTAATCAAGGCCTACAATACCGCATCGTTAAATGGTGTACTTTTTCCAAAAATTACGACAAATTCACTCACAGAACATACAACAACCAAGGCACTTGATGGGCTCTTTGTCAAGGTATCCGTTGAGGAAGAAAATATCCGAACCAAAGCATCACACCGGGTGAACGACATTCTTCAAAAAGTATTTGGAGAGTGATTAAGACCACACATTTAAGGCACTTTTTTAGTGTCTAGGCAACCCTTCAATTCGACCGTTTTTTTTTGCACCTAGGTGTTAAGAATTAAACCATATTTGCACCATGTCTACCGATACCAACGAGAAGTGGAAATTCATTTTGTCTGAACTCGAAAAACAGTTCAACAAGAAGCTTGATATGAATGCGCTTTTACTCATCATCGGTATTCGCGAACTCGGCAGTTTAAAAGACAAGTTTACAAAAGAAGAAAAGGTGCGTCTGATGCATATTGCAGTGTGTCGCTTGTTTAGCAAAAGTGGGCATTATGAACTTGCTGGCGTTAATACCAAGGGCTGGCCGGAATGGAAAAAGCTAAAAGACCTACCTTTTGTTGACGTGTTTGAACAAGAAAGTTTGATGCGCCAACACATCGTCGATTATTTCGAAGAAGAAGAAATTTACTAATTACTTTTAGGTACAGAAATAACTACTGTTTTACCTGGCTTAATAATCAAGTGGTCATCTCGCAACCACGGATTCAAAAGCTTTACCGTTTTATAATTGGTGTTGTGTTTAATAGCGAATTCCGCTAAGTCCGAAATCGTCGTATCCACCTTTATTTTTGACACTTGAATGTTGGTATAATAATCTTCTTCGGACAGGCTAAAACCATAGCCCCCTGGATTTTCCATGATAAGCTTGTAGGCAATCAAACGAAAGACGTATCGACTCGTTTCCGTGTTGAGGTATAAATCATAGTAACTATCCACCTTTTGATTAGACAAATCTCGTTTTACACCAGACAAGCCTCTGTTGAATGCAGCAGCAGCAAGAGTCCATGAACCGAGTTGCCCTTTTGCTTTTTTAAGATACGCACAGGCCGCTCTTGTCGCTTTTTCAATGTGATATCGTTCGTCAATCTCACTGTTAATTGTCAATCCGTACGACTGACCTGTAGTTTTCATAAATTGCCATACGCCTCGTGCACCAGCAGGAGACACAGCATTGGTTAAACCACTTTCTGCAACGGCCAAATACTTAAAATCAAGCGGTACGCCTTCTTCTGTCAAAATTCGATCCATCAATGGGAAGTATTTACCGCTTCGCTTTAATAACAAAACAGTGTTTGACTGCCAGTAGGTGTTACTCAATAATTCTCTTTCCAAACGCTCTTTTACCTCCCAATTTGACTGGGGCACGAGTTCTCCGCATAAAAAAATCGTGTCAGGAACTGGCGGCATGGTTATATGATAACGCGAATTGAAATCTGTTGTAACGGTTGAAATCTGAGCCTCATTTTCCCCTGCTTTCGATGCGCTCATAACGATGCCTATTACAAACAATATTGCAATAGAAAGAGAAATTTTAAGCAGTGAATTCATATCAGAAATATAGTTTTAAATCAAAGGTTAAGCTGGTTATGGAACCGTTATTTCCTGTTTCAGGAAATACATTTTCTAGTTTAAGGTTGTTATTAATATTAACCAGGCCGAAGCGAACACTAGGCCTTAAACCGAAATAGTAAAAGTCAAAATGGTAACCAACAACAGCACTTAGATCAAAGTTTTGAAAGCCATAATCTTTGTAGGTAGCTTTAAAATCATTTGGCTTTACAAAGATCTCGGATTGCATGAGATACGCTGGTTCTAAGCCTAAGGTTAAAAAACGATTTTCTTCCTTCCCACTCGTGTTAATCATAGCATTTATCGGCAAATCAACGTAAATGAACTTGATTGCACTGTACGCATCTGTGATGCCATTGTCAAAGTTTGAACCGCGAAACGAAGCATTTAACTCTGCTCCAAGGTGCATTGACTTACTCAGTTTCTGACGATATGCCGCGCCTAAAACAATAGCTGTTTTGAGTTGTGGGTTTTTGAGTTCAGTACCAATTAAAGTCGCTGTATTTATTCCAGTATTCATGCCCACTCTAAAATTAGAGGATTTTGGAAAAGGTTGAGCACTTGTTCGAAGACTGAACAAAACGAATAGGGTCAATATTGTTAGTTGCTTTAACATGGTACCTTTCTTATTAACGCATAAATGGCTCATTTCGTTTACTCAATGCTTTTGCCTTTTAATGCTGTTGAAATTGTGTTGTCCATCATGCGTTCGGCAAACGGTTTGGTATATTCATTTAAAGCATCTTGTGCAGTTTGAATCTGATCTTTATCCTTTTGTGCTACAGCCAAGGTAAGCGTATTTACATGCTTTTCAATAGCACCTAGTTCGTCATCATTTAAGGTTAACCGATTATTCGCAACAAACTTCTCAGTACTTTTAATTAAATATTCTGATTCATTTATGGCCTCATGCAAAACACGATAATCCATGTCTTTTTGTGCATTTGATAAGGAGTCTTTAAGCATTGTTTCGACTTCTGCATCGGTTAAACCATATTGTGGTTTAACATCGATCGTTTGCTCTACGCCTGATCTCAATTCTTTAGCCCTTACCTTCAATATACCATCGGCATCGAGAATAAATGCAATTTCTACTTTAGGGATTCCAGCAGGCATTGCCGGTATTCCGTTCAAAACAAACTCGGCCAGTTTTCTATTCTCGCTAACCTTTCCTCGTTCCCCTTGATAAACAGATATTTTAAGATTCACCTGTCCGTCTATAGAAGTAGTGTAGTTTCTACCTGCCTTAAATGGAACGCGTGAGTTTCGTGGTATAATGACATCCATTAACCCGCCTAAGGTCTCAATACCTAAGGATAATGGTGTTACATCCAGCAACAACAAGTCTCGCCTATTACCGGCTAAAATATCAGCTTCAATTGCGGCCCCAAGGGCGACAGTTTCATCTGGGTTTAAGGTATTTTCAATGGTGCTTTTAGCAAAGTAATCCGACACCGTCTTCACTACAAAAGGCACTCGGGTAGATCCTCCGACAAAAACAACTTCTTCAATTTCATTTAATTCAAGTCCTGAATCTGCAAGTGCGTTTTTACAACAATCAATTGTTTTATCCACTAATGGCTCAATCAATTGATTGAATTCAGACTCTGCTAGCGTAAGGCTTATGTTTCGGAAACTACCTACGTATGGGCCTGTGGTGCAAACCTTCTTCTTTGCCTCTTCTGCGAGTAATCGCAATTGCTGACTCTCTCTTTTAGATAAGTCCGAAAATTTAACTTCATGACCATCTAACCAGTGTTTCATGATTGCTTGGTCAAAATCATCGCCACCTAAAAATGTATTTCCATTGGTTGCTAGCACTTCAAAGATGCCATCTTCAATTCTTAGTATGGATATATCAAATGTGCCTCCACCTAAGTCGTATACGGCAACAACCTTTTCTTTGTCGGCATCTAATCCAATACCATAGGCCAAACTAGCAGCAGTTGGCTCATTCACAATTCGAAGAACTTCTAAACCAGCTAACTTTCCTGCATCTCTTGTAGCCTGTCTTTGAGCATCGTTAAAATAGGCCGGTACGGTAATTACCGCTTTGGAAATCTCCAGTTTAAGCTTGGCTTCTGCCTTTGATTTTAGCTCTTTAAGTATTTCTGCAGACAGTTCAATTGGCGTATAAAATTGGTTCTCTAATTTTATTTTCACCAACCGGTCTTCATCTTCGTCAATGATTTTGTAACCATAAGATGCTTCAAATTCCGACACATCATTAAACGACTTCCCAAGCAAACGTTTTACGGAGTAAACCGTCTGTTCAGGGTGTTTAACAAGCATGTCTTTAGCTGCATCACCAACTAAAAAGTGTCCGTCGGGATGACGATATAACACCGATGGTGTTATCACGTGGTTGTTATCACTATCAGACAAAGCAACAGGGGCTTTTGTCTCACCATCTATTACAGCAATTAAACTGTTTGTGGTGCCCAAGTCGATACCAACAACAATGTCGCTCGACTTTTCGATAGTTCCAGAACCTAGATTGATTGAGATTTTCGCCATCGCTGCAAAATTAGCATAATGCCCATTGTTTTGATTCTAATAAAACGTGAGATTCACTCACTTTTTTAAAGTTCTTGTAATATCTGTTTAACTGTGGACCGATTGGTATAGTTCATATCAACGTGTTTCCATTTAACCAAACCATTCTTTCCTACGATAAACGTGGCTGGAATAGGTAAAATACCTTCTGCATTTCCATTGCTTTTCTGGGTCAACCGCGTCGTGTTTTCTCGGTATTTTGGAACTGTTTCTTTGGATATTTTAAAACTTACACCGAAAGCATCCATGATTCGATACGTGGTATCAGAAATGATCGAAAAGGTTGCTCCTGAAGTTGATTCCATGCGTTCTCTGGACTCTGATGTCTCAGGTGTCACCACAATTACAGATGTATTTTGAGCCAATATTAGGGATAGCGAATCAGACAAAGCGGATACATGCTTTCTGCAATATTTACACCATGACCCTCGGTAGAAAATGAGAACATAATTGTCTGCCGAATCCAAAATGGTTTGTGATGAAACTATTGAATCGAATTGGTCAATAGCTGAAAATGTTGGTGCCGTGTCACCAACTTCTAATCCATTGTTTTGGGCCATAGAGGTCAGTGAAAGACCAACCAGCACGAACACTGCTCCTAATGTATGTATATACTTCACCTTCAATTATTTACTATTTGCTTAACAACCGAAAAATCAAAAAGTTAGTCGTTTTACTTTTAATAAAAAGACAAGAAAGAATCTTTTACATTCGTATGTAATGAAAAGGTTCACCGCGGTTATTATTGATGATATAGAAGATGCACGCAACATCTTAAAGATGGATTTAGGTGATGTCGCTCCAGAGATAGACATTATCGGCGAAGCTGATAGTGTTATGCCTGGCGTAAAACTTTTAGCAAAACAAACACCAGACATTTTATTCTTGGACATTCAAATGCCAGACGGAGATGGATTTGACTTGCTTGAAATGCTTCCTACCAAACCTTTCAAAACGATCTTCACAACAGCCAGCGACGAGCATGCGCTTAAAGCATTTAGGTTTTCTGCGGTAGACTATCTGTTAAAGCCAATTAATCCTGAAGACCTAAAGATTGCCATCCAAAAGGCTAAAGATTCCAAAGACAGCCCACAAAGTCTTGAAATTCTGCAAGAAAACATTGGACGTAACATCGACAAAATGGAACGCATTATTCTCAACACACAAGAGAAAATACATGTGCTTCGTCTCACAGAAATTGTACGTTTGGAATCAGATGTAAACTATACCAAGTTCTATTTAACCTCTGGCCAAAGGGTGATGGTTACTAAAACTTTAAAGGAATACGACGAAATGTTAAGCGGAAACGGTTTTATACGTGCGCATCAGTCACATCTCGTTAATAGTGAGCACATTGTAGAATTCGTTAAGGCAGATGGTGGCCAAATAAACCTCACAGACGGAAGTTACGTTCCCGTTTCGTCGAGACGACGTGCCGTGGTTATGCAAGCACTTGAAGATTTATAGTCAAGGGTTCACTTTGGAGATTCTATTATGAACCTCCATAAGCAACGAACTTATCAATTTATGAATCATATAAAAATAAGAGTGTAAATTTGATTAAACTGAGCATTATGCAAACTTCTATTTTTCGTAAGATTGGCTTACTCCTTATTGTTGCTGCAGCGTCATTCACTTCAAGTTTCGCACAAACTTTCAAAATTTCTCCAAACGGTACAGTCAATCTGTGCAGTGGACAAACTTTAGCCATTGAGGCCTCTTCAGGGTTTGTTAAATATAGTTGGAGCAATAGGGCAACAACACGTGTAATTAAGGTCACTACATCGGGCACTTACATTTGTACCGCTTCCGACAAATCAGGAAAAACATATAGTGATACGGTTCGTGTAAACGTGGTGAAGGCTGTACAGCCGAAATTGTCAATAAAGCCAACAAATCAAGTCGTTTGTTTGGGAGATTCCCTTACGATTGAAGTTGTAAATAAGTTTAAGGCTTACGAGTGGAGTGATAAATCTACCAAGTCCTCTATCGCTCTGAAACCAAAAACATCCGGATATGTAACACTTCTCGTAACAGATTCGAATGGGTGTAAGTCTGATAAACGCATTCAATACACGGTACAAAATTGTGGTTCAACCTCAGGCTGTGATAGTCTTATTGGTGCTTGGCCAGATTCGATTTTATGCGGCTCAAAGGACTCCGTAATTTTAGAAGCAAAAAGTGGTTTTGCCAATTACTTGTGGAATGATGGCAGCACCGCGCGCATAAAAGTAATTAAGTATCCTGGTACCTATACGCTAAAAGCAAAGGACAAAAACGGCAATGCCTGTTACGACACTATTGTAATTACAGGCGGTTCTGGTAGGCTTACAATTACAGCAAAATCCAAAGAAATCTGTAAAGGTGATAGCGTCCAACTGGTTGCATCAGAAGGCTTTAAAAAATATGCTTGGAACACAGGCAGTAAGGACAGAAAAATATATGTTAAACCCTCTAGTACAACAGGTTACGTTGTTGAAGCTATAGACAGCTTTGGGTGCGAATATCGTGAGGACATTAAAATAACCGTTAAATCTTGTGACGACTGTGATGACCTACTTGGTGCTTCTAAAAAAGTACTTTGTTCAGAAAAGGATACTGTTGTCTTGGAAGGAAAATCAGGTTTTAAAACGTATAAGTGGAGCACTGGGAGTAGTGATCGTGTAATTAAAGTCACCCAAAAAGGATGGTACGTGCTTACCGCAAAAACACAATGGGGTAAGGAATGCAAAGACAGTATTTATATAGGTAAAGGCGGCAAAGCGTTAAAAGCATATACGAATCCAAATCCTGCCATTGTTTGCCCTGGCGATAAAGTGGTTATTGAGGTTACCGATGGTTTTAAGTCATATTGGTGGAATACAGGTCATCGGTACAACCGAGCCGTTCTTAACTTAAAAGAAACAAAAACTGTAATTATTGAGGCCGAAGATTCAAATGGCTGTGGCGCACGTGTTGAAGTGAAGATCATTGTTAAGGACACGTGTAATAAAGACAAGTGCCCAAGCATTATAACCTATTGGCCTAAAAAGACTTTATGTGGAGACAAGGATTCTATTAGCCTTGAAGCTAAAAGTGGCTACAAAAATTATGTATGGAGTACCCGTGAAACAGGTCGCGCTATATGGGCAAAAAAGAAGGGTTGGTACTATCTAGATTTTAAGGATTCCTCCGGGAATACTTGCCGAGACAGTATTTACATTGGAAGTGGATCTTCCAAAAGTTTAAAAATAGAAATAAGACCTGGCAAGCCGTGGTGTATAGGTGATACCGTTTATGCAACCGCATCAAAAGGATTTAAGTCTTATGCATGGAACACGCGGAGTACAGACCGAATCATTGAAGTCGTATTAAACGAAAGGAAAAAGCTAGTTGTTGAAGCGCTTGATTCCAATGGTTGTGAAGCCCGTGCAGAATATATTATATATCCGGATTCGTGTAATTCATCTATAGATTTAATTTCCAAAATAAACCTGTCTATCACACCAAATCCTGTTCAAAACGTTCTTAGCATATCGGCTGACTTGCCTATAAACCAAGTGAGCGTTATGACGGTTTCTGGTAAGACTATTATAATGTCTCGTCCAATCGGGAAAACTGTTTCTTTAAACCTTTTTGAATTACCTGCAGGTATCTATTTGATACACGTGGAAACGCCCCAAGGTCAGATTCATCAAAAAATTGTAAAGGAATAAGCTGAAAGACTTAACCTAAATAACCTCCCAACAAGTCGGTAAACGCGGTTTTGTCTTCGTAAAACTTGCGACTTAGTTTGGAATGCTCTGCAAGACCATAAAGGATGAATTCCATCCATACATATTTATCCATTTTCCCTGAATCCGATATGTATCGATCAACCGTTGCACCTAAACCATGCACTTTGTTCAATTCTCGTGCGTAGTTCGCATCTGAAGTATCAAAATCGATATGAAGGCTTTTACCATTTTCAAACCACGTTAACACGTCGGTAAAAGGATCGGTTTCTTCTTTGTCGCGTTTATCAGATATGGGCAGATATTTTTCAAAAAGTGTCCGAATCGCTTTGCCAATCAGAATGTTTGCCACGTTGTACGAACCTTCTTGTTCTCCCTCATACACCATTTCAATTTTACCTGTTATGCTCGGAATAATCCCATGCACATCGCTTATCCGTACGGTTGTTTTTTTGTCCCGGTTTAGGTGTGCACGACGTTCCGCATTACTCACTAAATTCTCCAATGCCGTAATACTTAATCTGGCCGAAACACCACTTTTGTGATCAACATATTCATTGTCACGAGCCTCCATGACCACTTGTTCAACCAAGTCTTTGAGCAGCTCTGGAATTGTAATTGATTTCTGTTGAGCCTCTGTTAGTCGCGCTTCTTGCTCCGTTATTTTTTTGGCTAACTCAATGCTTTTTGGGTAATGCGTTAGTATTTGGCTACCAATTCTATCTTTTAATGGGGTAACAATACTGCCACGATTCGTATAATCCTCAGGATTTGCCGTAAACACGAACTGGGTATCTAACTGTAACCGAAATTTAAATCCTCGAATTTGGACATCGCCTTCTTGTAAAATATTAAACAACGCCACTTGTATTCGTGCCTGCAAGTCAGGCATTTCGTTTATGACAAAAATGCATCTGTTTGCACGAGGAATAATTCCAAAATGTATGACACGTTCATCGTTATAGGTCAACTTTTCGTTTACCGCTTTAATTGGGTCAACGTCGCCAATCAAATCTGCTACGGAAACGTCTGGAGTCGCCAATTTCTCAACGTACCTGTCGCTTCTGTGCAACCAAGTTATTGGCGTATCGTCTCCTTTTTCTGCGACTACGTTCTTCCCAAAAAAACTAATAGGAGCCAATGGATCATCGTTGAGTTCTGAACCCGAAATGACTGGAATATATTCATCCAAAAGATGCACCAACATGCGTGCTAACTTTGTTTTGGCCTGTCCTCTTAAACCCAACAAGTTTATGTTGTGGCGGCTCAAAATGGCACGTTCTATGTCTGGAATTACAGTATTTTCAAATCCCCAGATTCCCGGAAATGTGGCTTCCTTTTTTGATAGTTTATCAAGCAGGTTCGCTCTTAATTCTTCTTTTATAGATTTTGAAGTGTACCCGGATGCTTTTAGTTCACCGAGTGACTTGATGCTTTCAATTTTTGTCAATGTTATCTTGTTTTTCTTTTGTTATTGGCGTAGTCGTGAATAACAAATTGACCTAGGTCGTCCAATCCACTATAAAACGCCTTGCCTTTTGCTTCTTCTGTAAATTCAGATATAAATTGTTGTAAATAAGGGTCTTGAGCAATCATAAACGTGGTCACATTTATCTTTTGTCTTCTACAAGAAGCAGCCTCATTTAGTGTTTTGTTAATAATTTTTCGATCTAAGCCGAAGCTATTTTTATAATAGGTTCCGTTCTCGTTTAAACAACTTGGTTTGCCATCCGTAATCATCAAAATCTGCTTATTCGGATTTCGTTTACGTTTCAACAAATCCTGAGCCAATTGCAATCCTGCAACCGTGTTTGTGTGATAGGGCCCAACTTGCAAATAAGGCAGATCCTTAAGTTTAATTTCCCAAGCGTCGTTGCCAAAAACAATAATGTCTAGCGTATCCTTTGGAAACTTGGTCTGAATGTATTCAGCCAAAGCCATTGCCACTTTCTTCGCAGGTGTGATTCTATCTTCCCCATAAAGTATCATGCTATGACTGATGTCAATCATCAATACGGAGCTTGTTTGCGTTTTGAGATCAGTTTCTTTAACCAAGAGATCGTCCGCAGACAACATCCAATCATCACCGTTCATTTTGATTTGCGCATTTAGCAAACTCTCTGTCAATGCGATTTTATCTAACCCATCGCCAAAAGAATAATTGCGCAACTCTGGTTGAACTTCATCGCCTTTCCCACTGAATTTACTATTGTGGTCTCCATGACTAGATTTCCGGATCTTACCAAAGATCTCGTTTAACGCCGACTTTCTAATGGATTGCTCCATTTTGGAAGACATCGCCATAACTTCACCTTCTTCGTCTCTTAAAAACCCTTTGTCTTTAAGGTCTTGAATAAAATCACCCATGCCATAATCATCAGTTGTGATGTTATGTTCTCGGTCTATTTCATTCATCCAGTCCAATGCCTCAGCCACATCTCCGCTCGTATGAATCAGTAATTCTTTGAACAATTCAAACAGCCTTTCAAACGGCCCTTGATTGCTTCCTTTATCAATATATTTTCCGAATTGGATTCCCCTCATTTTCCTTGCTGCGGTAAATGTACCACATTATGAAACATTAAAGCATTCGTATTGTTTGGCTAAATCGTTGGAATTCAGTTCTGTAATTCTAGTGTCAAATGGTAAATATCATAAATCAATTCTCCTCCGATTTCGTTATCTTGAGAGATGAAAGATAATATATACGATTATGACGAACCTAGCATGCCCCAACTGCCACCATCACAAGTTTGAAATTAAGCCTGTTTCAGGCAACAAATTACTTGATAAAATCGAAAGAGCTTTAGTAGCTGTAGGATTTCCTACGAATTGGTTTCACAACATATTGATGCGTTGTAAAACGTGTAAATATTACTGGCGAGCGTAACGATTACCAATCGTCTTGCTTTTCCGCTTCACCCACTTTCATATAGCTTTCCAAACTTTCTGTTAGGTCGTCAAAGTATTTTATCGTTTGTTCAATATATGAAGTGTATTCAGGTTTACTGTAGTTATTCTGTGTAGTGTCTGCCCATTGGCTGACATCGTAATAAGAGGGTTTCTCCCAACGTATTCCATCAATAATGTATCTGTACTTACCGTCTTTAAATTGTAATGTAATTTGATACGAAACGTAACCCGCATTCGGGTTCACCCTTCATTTATCCTCAATACGCGATAATTTATATCTTGCTCGTCCCACTATTTTTCCCCCTTCGGCATCTTGTGTTTTCATTACGCCATTTGGGTTCACATAGTATTTATTAATCCAAGCCACACCTCTATCGTATAACTTCTGCTTCGTTAATCCCGCTACAGCAGCTCCATTTTTGTATTCTGCCTTACCTGAATCCTCTCTAACGGGTATTTCTTGCCCATAGGAAATGGAGGTGATTAAGCAGAGGCAAAGTATTTGTAATAATCTCATATTGATTTTTGTAATTAAAGAACGCAATTTATTTGTTTTGATTATCTAATCCATAAACTGTTCCAAACTTGTTGTGCTTCATTCACAAAGCATAAATTTGCCGTGTGAATTTTCTATCTCATTACTACTTCGATAAACAGGAAGGCAACCCTTACTTCAACCTTGGTTTAATATTCCCTGACATTGTCAGAAATTTTGTACGTGGTAGTAAGCTCGATTTAACGATTGACATGAAAGATGAACTCCCCGTTGCATCACTGCAGAAGGGTTGTATTCAGCATGTCCAGAGTGATAAGGTCTTTCACGCATGGGATGAATTTATTGATGCCATGGATATGGTAACGGGTCATATCCGAAAAAACCCCGTTCCGTTTAAAAAAGATTGGTTCATAGCCCACATCCTTGTTGAGTTAACAATGGATCACTATTTAATTCTGAACAATCCAAATCTGGCTAATAAGCTATACACGGATTTCGAAATAGTAGATACAGAACATATTCATTCTTTCCTGCGCCGTAATGATTTCTCTAAATTTGATTTATTCCAGAAAGGTTTTGACCATTTTATGAGCGTGCGATACCTTGAATCTTACACAGAACCTAATAATATTGTGTATGCTTTAGGTCGGATTTGTACTAAAATGCGATTACCGCCGTTTTCGGAAGAACAGAAGCAATTGCTGAAATCTGTCATCAAGGTGTTACACAACAAAATGCCGCAAATGGTAGAAGACCTGAAAGTCGAATTGAAATAATGAAGAAACTACTCTACCCAATCATCCTTTTGTTTGTAAGCATTTCATGTTTCGGACAAGGAACACCGAAGTACTCAAACGAGTTCCTTTTTGTTGGAGTTGGTGCCAAAAGTTTTGGCATGTCTCAATCTGTTATTGCGTCTGTTGACGACGTTACCGCTGGATATTGGAATCCTGCAGGTTTGGTTCACTTAAAAGACAACATCCAGTTGAGCTACATGCACTCTAATTATTTTGCTGGTATTGCCAACTATGATTATAGCGGCCTCGCATTTAAAGCTGGCGAAAACAATGTTATGGCATTTTCTTTTGTCCGTATGGGGGTTGATGGAATTCCCAATACCTTGGATATTTGGAAAAATGGTCAGCTTAATTACGACCTAATTACAGAGTTTTCAGCGGTAGATTATTCCTTCATGTTCAGTTATGCTCAGAAGTTATTAAAAGACGGATTAAGCTTTGGAGGCTCAGCCAAAATAATCAGACGAAAAGCTGGCGAATTTGCCTCTGCTTGGGGGTTCGGAATCGACGCTGGCCTGCAATACAAATTAGAAAACAACTGGCGATTCGCTTTGGTAGCTCGAGATGTGACGAGTACGTTCAATGCTTGGAACTTTACATTTACCGATGCCCAAAAAGACGTGTTAACACAACAAAATCAAGAAATACCAAAGAACTCATTAGAAATAACACTGCCTAGATTGGTCATGGGTGCTGCAAAACGAATAGACTTTGGTGATGACTATTCCTTTGATGCCGAATTAAATGCTGATTTAACGACAGATGGTAAAAGAAACACGGTATTGAAAACAGACGTTGTTAGTGTTGACCCTCATCTTGGAATTCAATTTGGCTATGCCGATCTTGTGTTCTTACGCGGAGGTGTTGGGAATATTCAAAAAGTAACAGACATCGACAACAAAGAATTGTGGTCTTTTCAACCCAATATTGGCGTAGGCGTGAACTTAGACAAATTTGCCATTGATTATGCGATGGCCAATTTAGCAACCACAGCCGCTACCACTTATTCACACGTATTTTCCATAAGATTTAAATTTAACTCAACCGAAGAATAGTTAGAATAACCAAATGAAAGTAGGAATTGTAGGAGCGGGAACAATGGGCGCTGGAATTGCACAGGTATGTGCAATGGCCGGTCACAATATTATTCTTTTTGATGTTAATTCAAATGCTTTGAGTAAAGCGTCAGGTGCCATTGAAAAAAATCTCGACAAGGGAATTTCTATTGGTAAACTAACAGAGGATGTTAAATCAAAAGCGCTTGCTTTAATTGAAAATACCAACGACTTAAATGAACTAAAGGTAGACCTCGTCATTGAAGCCATCGTTGAACGCTTGGATATTAAAACCAAGTTGTTCCAGGATTTAGCAGAAATCAACGGGCCCAAAACCGTATTGGCAACAAATACCTCTTCCATTCCAATAACACAGATATCAGCAGCGATTCCACATCCAGAAAGGGTTGTAGGAATACATTTCTTTAATCCAGCACACATCATGAAGTTGGTAGAAGTGGTGAGCGGTGCACATACATCACCAGCAATTGCAAAATTTGCTTTCGACTTTGTTAAGGAGATAAAAAAGACTCCCATCATGGCCAAGGACTCTCCTGGTTTTATTGTAAACCGAGTTGCCCGTCATTACTACGTTGAAGGTTTAAAAGTTTTAGAAGAAAACGTTGCGTCGCATTCTGATATTGACTTGTTGCTGCAATCCAGTGGTTTTAAAATGGGTCCTTTTAAACTCATGGACCTGATTGGAGTAGAAACCAACTTTTCTGTTACTGAATCTATGTACAACCTGTTTTATCAAGACAGTAAATTCAGACCAAGTCGTATTCAAAAACAAAAAGTCGATGCCGGCCACCACGGTAGAAAGTCGGGCAAAGGATTTTACACCTATGCATAAGTCATTATACTTGGTCATACTGTGTCTATTTGCATCGTCTTGCAACGACAATACGCCCACCAACGGTCAGGTCTTTATTCCTGATGTTCCAGTGAGCATAACCGTCAACATGGACCTTCCATTGCATTATCATTTGCAAAATTTAGGAGGATATTCACTGCTGGAAGGCGGAAACAGAGGTGTTTTTTTAGTGCATAACTTCGATGATGAATTTTACGCACTTGAACGCACCTGTACTTTTGATCCGGATCTCGATTGTGGTCATATTCAAGTTGACACCTCTAATATCCAGTTAAGGTGCGGAATTTATGACAATGATACGTTTGCCCAGTGCTGTCAAAGCCTGTACAGTTTTGATGGATTTGTATTACAAGGTCCAAGTAGGTTTGCACTGAAGCGCTATCAAGTTTTCAGAAATAGCAACTTATTAACGGTCAGAAACTAATAAATCGCTGGCGATACAATCCAATTTATTAGACAACTTTACGTTTTCATAACCCTGGTTTAGTTAAAAAATAATGCAAAAACCGTCTAAATACGCTATTTATGCCTACCTTTGCAGCTTAATAATTTATTTAATGAGTACTGGAACAGTAAAATTTTTCAATAACGCCAAAGGTTTTGGTTTTATCACTCCGGAAGATGGAGGAAAGGACGTATTCGTCCACGTAAATGGTTTAACCGATGAGATTACAGAGGGTGACAAAGTAAGCTATGACGTAGAAGAAGGCAGAAAAGGATTAAATGCAGTTAATGTAAAAATCGCTTAGTCTAATTCTTTTAGATATTGAAATTAAAAGCCTATCACAGTTGATAGGCTTTTTTCATGCTCAAATTTTCGAAAATTGGATTGCTCAACTTACCTTTAAAGACTTAAACCAAAAACTTGACCAATTCCGAAACCATATACCATTTTTATTCAAGCTTAGAGGCAGGTAATATTGAAGACCTTTTGAGCTGTTATCATCCACAAATCAGTTTCAGCGATCCCGTCTTTGGCGAATTACAGGGCGACCAAGCCCATTCCATGTGGCGTATGCTGATGAGTAAAATGTCCTCTGACATTAAAATTGACGTCAATCACGTTTTTGATCAGAATGGTCGTATGCATTGTACCTGGGCTGCTGATTACCCTTTCGGTAAAAATCAACGGCACGTGCACAATGAGGTCTCCTCTCAGTTTACTTTTAAAGACAACAGAATTATTACCCATCATGACGTCTTTGACTTATGGAAATGGACAAGACAAGCTCTTGGTTGGCCTGGCTACCTATTTGGTTGGTCGAACATAATGCAACGAAAAATGATTGAACGAAATCAATCATACTTAACCAAGTTCATGAAAAAAGCATGAGTCAAATCAACTTTCGATTTACATCTTCAAGACTCGTTATTTACTTTAAATGAATCCGATAAATGCATGCCGATTTCACCATTCTACAAATCGAATGTAAAATTGTAGGTACACTGAAACAATTTGCTTGACACAAGTGTTTTTGTAGTAAACTTCTTCGAATGAAAAACGAAATAATTACTGCGTACATGCACCATATTTTGGAACATGGTGAACGACCCAAAACAATGTACAGTTTTGCCAAGCAAGCCAAGTTAAAAGAACAAGAGCTATATGGGTATTTTACCTCATTTGATTCCATAGAGAAATCGATTTTTAGTGTGTTTTTTGAAAACACCCTGGAAGTACTTTCTAAAAACGAAGATTATGTAGACTTCGAATCAAAAGATAAGCTACTTTCATTCTATTACACCTTTTTTGAAATGCTAACGGCCAATAGAAGCTATGTGCTATTCGCATTAAGTAAAGGTTTAATGCACCCAAAGACACAGTCACAACTCAGCCTGCTAAAGAAGGATTTTCAAAAATTTGTTTCAGGGTTGGATATTTCTACCCTAGATATTCCAAATAAAAAACTGAACGAATTCCAAGAAAAAAGTATGTCGCACGTGGGCTGGAGTCATTTGACTTTTGTCTTAGATTTTTGGATGAAAGATGTTTCACCGGGCTTTGAAAAGACGGATATCTTAATTGAAAAATCAGTGAATACGGGTATGCATTTAGCCAACAGCCAACCCGTTAAAGACGTTATCGACTTAGGAAAATTCTTGTATAAAGAAATAACACAACGTTAGTATGGAAACTATCGACAAACTGCCTATCAGCAAAGTAAAACGAGCCTCAAAGTTGATTCAGACTGGCGCAAAAGTCGGGACCAACTATCTCAAATACTATGGCAACAAGCTAAGATATTCTGAAGAGGAGGCGAAAACAAAGTTGGATGAAGCAAATGCTTCTGATATTTACGATAGCTTAAAAAATTTAAAAGGCAGTCCATTAAAAGTTGCCCAAATGTTGAGTATGGATAAAAGCATCCTTCCAAAAGCTTACGTGGACCAGTTCTCACTTGCACAATTTTCTGTTCCTCCTTTGTCGGCTCCATTGGTAATCAAAACATTTACGCGATACTTCGGAAAATCGCCACAAGAATTGTTTGACCAATTCGACCCCAACGCAATCAATGCAGCGACCATAGGACAAGTCCATAAAGCGCAAAAAGATGGAAAAACATTGGCCATTAAGATTCAGTATCCAGGTGTAGCCGATAGTATTAGCAGTGACCTTGCTTTGGTTAAGCCAATAGCCATGCGGATGTTCAACATTAAAGGTAAAGATTCAGACAAGTACTTTAAAGAAGTTGAGCAAAAACTGATTGATGAAACGGATTATACCAATGAGATAAAGCAGAGTGTTGAAGTAGTAGAAGCCTGTAAACACATTCCAAACTTAAGATTCCCGCATTACTACCCAGCGTATTCTACAAAACAAATTATAGCAATGGATTGGATGACGGGTAAACATCTTTCTAAATTTGCTAAGGAGAATACCGACCCAGACATTGCTAATCAAGTTGGTCAAACGTTGTGGGACTTTTATATGTACCAAATTCATACCCTTAAAAAAGTGCATGCCGATCCGCATCCTGGGAATTTCCTAGTGGATGATTCCGGACAACTCATTGCTTTGGACTTTGGTTGTATGAAAGAAATTCCAAACGACTTTTATATACCCTATTTTGAACTTACAGACCCCAATACATTAGAAAACAAAGATGTATTTATGGACAAGCTTTCAGAGCTAGAGATTATTCGTTTAGATGATACAGAAGAAGAAAAAGCCTTCTTTGGGGAAATGTTTCATGACCTTCTTCAATTGTTCACTAGGCCTTTAACCCAAGAAACCTTTGACTTTTCAGACCCCGCGTTCTTTAACGAAATTGCAAACCTTGGCGAACAATTTACAAAAAGTACAACATTGAGAAAGATGAATGGTAACCGCGGTTCAAAGCATTTCATTTATGTCAATCGAACATTCTTTGGTTTATATAACCTGATGCACGAAATAGGCGCAAAAAACGTAAGAATAGAAAATTTGGCCATTGCTTAAGGCCATTTAGCCGGTTAAAATTATATCCAAATTAAAGATTTTCATAAATCAACAAAATCGCTATCTTTGCAGCGTTGGTAAGAGACAGGAAAGAGGGAATTAAAAATTCCCTCTTTTTTTTACGCAATTAATATGTCTTTGGTAGAAACAATAAAAGCACTGGTTGAGGAAGAGGTAAAAGACTCCCCAATTTTTGTTGTGGACATTGTTGGAGGAGACAGAAGCAGAAAAATTCAAGTTTTGGTAGATGGAGACAAAGGGGTCACCGTTGATCAATGCTCGAAAATCAGCAGATCAATTTCGAAAGTAGTGGATGATGAAGAATTCGAGTCAGACCCATTTATTTTGGAAGTATCTAGCCCCGGAGCTGACGAACCCTTAAGAAACGAAAGACAATACCACAAACATGTTGGTCGTAAATTATCTGTTGAAACCGAATCGAGCACCACAGAATACAAACTTTTAGAAGTGACCGAAACTCATATCGTTTGTGCTCCAGTGCTGGACAAAAAACAAAAGAAAAATAAAGTTAAAGTGGAACCTGTTAGTATCAGTTTCGACGACATTATAACATCAACCGTAGTATTATCTTTTAAATAAAGGAAAATGACTTTAGGACTAGTAGAATCGTTTGCGGAATTTAAAGAGTTCAAGAACATAGACAGAGCCACTATGATGGCCGTTATGGAAGACGTCTTTCGAAGCATGCTTCGAAAGAAGTTTGGAGATGACTCAAATTTTGACATTATCATCAACACGGATCAAGGAGATTTGGAAATCTATCGAAATCGAAAGATTGTGGACATGGATGAGGTCGAAGACCAAAACCAAGAAATAAACATCGAAGATGCATTGAAGCTTGAAGATGATTATGAAATTGGTGAAGATGCCATTGAAGAGATTAAATTACTCGATTTTGGCCGTCGCGCAATACTTGCTGCAAGACAAACACTGCTTTCTAGAATTCTTGAATTAGAGAAAGATGAGTTATTTAAGAAATATAAAGACCGTGTTGGTGAAATAATCACAGGAGAGGTTTACCAAATATGGAAGCGTGAATTAATGGTTTTGGATGATGAAGGCAACGAACTCATTCTACCAAAAACAGAAATGATTGGACGCGATTTCTTCAAAAAAGGAGACAGCGTTCGCGCCGTTGTATTGCGTGTTGAAATGCAAAACAACAACCCACGTATCATACTTTCTCGTACTGCTCCAATTTTCTTAGAAAGACTGTTTGAACTTGAAGTACCTGAAATCTTGGACGGATTAATCACTATCAAAAATGTGGTTAGAGAGCCAGGTGAGCGTGCTAAAGTTGCTGTAGAGAGCTATGACGATAGAATCGACCCAGTAGGTGCTTGTGTTGGAATGAAAGGTTCTCGTATTCACGGAATTGTTCGTGAGTTACGTAATGAAAATATTGACGTTATTAACTTTACAACCAATACACAACTATACATTCAACGTGCTCTAAGCCCAGCTAAGGTGTCAAGCACCGCTTTAGACGAGGAAGAGAAGCGTGCTGATGTATATTTGCCAAGTGACCAAGTTTCACTTGCCATTGGTAAGGGTGGGTTTAACATTAAGCTTGCTGGTAGATTGGTAGGGTACAACATCGATGTATATCGTGAAAATGTTGAAGAAGACGACGTAGACGTTGACTTAGACGAATTCACTGACGAAATTGATGAGTGGATAATTGACGAGTTAAAAGCAATTGGCTTAGATACGGCCAAAAGCGTATTAGAAATGGAAGTAGACGACTTGGTTCGCAGAACTGAATTAGAAGTTGAAACCATAACTGAGATTAAAAAAATATTTGAAGCGGAGTTTGATTAAACAAAGCAACAAATGACAATAAGAATGAAGAACACGGTGAATATCATGAAGTAGCGGGGATCATTACATATGGTCGGTTCGCGTTCGCTACATGGTTTTTGTGAATGTTCTTCAGAAATTAAAAAGTAAAACATTAATGGCTGGAAAAACTCACAGAATTTCAAAAGTTGCAGCAGAGCTCAATGTTAGCTGGAAAAGCTTGATTGAATATCTCAACCAAAACGGTTATGAGGTAGACATGAAGATGACGGCTAAGATCGCCCAAGATATGTATGACGTTCTTGAACAGAAATACCGTTCTGACAAACAAGCGAAAGAAGAATCTCAAGCACTAGAGATTAATATTCGTCGACAAGACGAAACGCTTACAGCAAATACCAATAAACCGGGTACGAAGAAGAAGAAAAAAGGTGAAGACGAAGCGCAAGACATCGTCTTAATTAAGGATACTGGATTAAGTCGTCCAAATGCCTCTGAAGAGCCTGTAACTGAAGAAAAGCCAGAAGTCAAGGAAGAAGTTCCAGAGGTGGAAGCCAAAGAAGAAAAACCTGAGCCAAAAGAAGAAGAGGCTCCTAAGGTTGAAGAGGAAACCCCAACGACCAAAAAGACTGAGATTCCAGGATTTAAGGTACTTGGTAAAATTTCGTTAGATAAGCCTGAAAAGAAAAAGAAAGAAGAGCCCGAAGCTCCAAAAGAAGAGAAGAAAGAAGAAGTAACCGAGGAAAAACCGGTTGAAGAAAAAGCTCCTGAAAAGCCAGTTGAAGAAAAACCGGTTGAAGAAAAAACTCCTGAAAAGCCAGAAGCTAAAAAAGAAGAAGAACCAAAAAAGGTTGAACCTGAAGCCCCAAAAGCGCCTGCAAAGGAAGAGGGGGAATCAATTATTAAGCCTAAATATGAAAAACTAGGTGGCCTTACGATTAAAGGAAAAATCAAACTTCCTGATCCACCGTCGCCTAAAAAAGTAGCAAGCTCTGGTGGCAAACCAGAAGACAACCAGCGCAAGAAAAGAAAACGAACGGTTAAGTCTGGACCTGTTAAATCAGGTGGCAATTTTGGAAAAGGTCGTTACAACAAAGGTGGTGGCAAAGACGATGCAAAAGACGAAATCACAGAAAAGGAAATCCAAGATAAAATCAAGGCAACACTTGCTAAACTTGGTGGAAATAAAGGTAGTAAAGGACCATCTCGTCAGAAATTAAGACGACAAAAAAGAGATGATCACAAAACCACGCGTGAGGAAGAAATTATCAAACAAGAGCTTGCGAGCAAGGTCTTAAAAATCACTGAATTTGTAACGGCTAACGAGATGGCATCGTTAATGGACGTTTCTGTTAACGACATTATCACCGCATACTTCTCGCTTGGCATGATGGTGTCTATCAACCAACGTTTGGATGCGGAGACCATTAAAATGGTTGCCGATGAATTTGGTTTTGAAATTGAGTTTGTTGACGCAGAAGAGCAAGTCGAATTTGGCGAAGAAGAAGTTGATAAACCAGAAGATCTTGAGGAACGCGCACCGATTGTAACCATCATGGGTCACGTTGATCACGGTAAAACTTCATTACTTGACTACATCCGAAATACGAACGTAATTGCAGGTGAAGCCGGTGGTATTACACAGCACGTTGCTGCATACGAAGTAGAACTTAAAGACAAAAAACGCATAACCTTTGTTGATACTCCAGGTCACGAAGCCTTTACCGCGATGCGGGCAAGGGGAGCAAAGGTCACGGATATAGCCATTATTGTAATTGCGGCTGACGACAGTGTGATGCCTCAAACAAAAGAGGCAATAAGCCACGCCCAAGCGGCAGATGTACCGATCATTTTTGCTTTCAATAAAATAGATCGCGACGTTTCAAACCCAGATAGAATTAGAGAAGAGTTATCTGCCATGAATATTTTGGTAGAAGAATGGGGTGGTAAATATCAAGCACAAGAAATCTCAGCGAAAAAAGGTACCAATATTGACGAGCTACTCGAAAAAGTATTACTCGAGGCTGAATTATTAGAACTAAAAGCCAATCCAAACAAACGTGCTAAGGGTTCTGTGATGGAAGCCCGATTGGACAAAGGTCGAGGAATATTGGCATCAGTTCTGGTACAAGAAGGTACACTTCGAGTTGGAGACCCACTCGTTGCTGGTCATCATTTTTGCCGTGTACGGGCGATGTTCAATGAGCGTATGAATCAGGTTAAAGTTGCTGATCCGGCTACGCCAGTAAACATATTAGGATTTACTTCTGCACCTACAGCAGGTGATGTATTCCAAGTTTTTGAATCTGAACAAGACGCCAAAGATGTTGCGAATAGACGTGCTCAATTGCAGCGTGAACAAGGTATTAGAACAACCAAGCATATTACGCTAGATGAAATTGGACGACGTTTGGCAGTAGGTAACTTTAAGGAATTAAAGGTTATTGTGAAGGCCGATGTGGATGGTTCTGCAGAAGCACTTGCTGATTCATTGTTGAAACTATCTACCGAAGAAATACAGGTTAACGTTATTCATAAATCAGTTGGTCAAATCACTGAGTCAGATGTATTATTAGCTTCTGCCTCTGATGCGATAATTATCGGTTTCCAAGTTAGACCAGCGGCTTCCGCAAGAAAGCTTGCTGAAGCTGAAGAAATTGATATCAGAATGTATTCTGTCATCTATAAAGCCATTGAGGAAATCAAGTCTGCCATGGAAGGTATGCTTGCTCCTGAGTTTGAAGAAAAGATTACAGGTAATGCAGAAATTCGTGAGGTATTCAAAATCACCAAGGTTGGTACAGTTGCCGGTTGTATGATTACAGACGGTAAAATACAGCGAGACAATAAGGTTAGACTTATTCGAGACGGTGTAGTTGTATATAGTGGTGTATTAGCAGCACTAAAGCGATTTAAAGACGACGTTAAGGAAGTAAATCGAGGTTTTGAATGTGGAATGCAGATCAAAAACTACAACGATATTCGGATTAACGATATCATCGAATGTTACACCGAGGTTGAGGTGAAACGTAAGTTGAAATAAATTCACTTTATGTTTTCTTTGTTTAATCGCACCGTACTTTTAGGCTTAGTTACCTTATTCCTCGGCTGCGACAAACTGCCCTCTGCGCGCGTAGCAAACACTAAATTCAAGCTGGTTAATACAAAAAAACTGTTTCAAGTTGCTGTCCCAGACTATATGTCTGAGGCAACCAACTTAAGTGACGAGGCATCACTACAGTACCAAAGTTTGTTAAAGGAGCTTTACTTCGTTGTACTCCACGAACCAACAGACGAGTTTCAAGAAGCATTTCAAAATATTGGGATGTACGAAGATTCTATTAGCCTCCTCGACAATTACACCAACGTGCAGTATGAATCCATTACAGACGAGATGGAAATCGCGTCGGACGTGATACGTAAATCGGTTAAAATAAATGGGTTACCCGCAAGAATAATAGCGTTTGACGCTAATGTAGAAGGCATTGATGTGCCTCTAACGTAGTATTATACCATATACGAAGGTTCGAAAAACGTATACTTAATGTTGAGTTGGACCTTAAAATCGAGGCGTAAGACCTACCTACCCATAATGGAAAAAATGTCTAAATCATTTCGATTGATGACAGACGCTCAATAAATCGGTTCTGACTATAATTTTTCACTATTCTACATTCAGTACTTCGTTCGGGTCCCAATAGATTTGACTTAAGTTTTGAATTTGATTGTTTACAATCTCCACGCCTTCATCGGTCAACAACTGCTCCATTGGAATGCCTCTAAAATGCTCCTTCCCTGTTAGCAAACCTTGACGGTTTACCACACGATGCGCCGGCAAATTATGTTCTGTTTTGTTTAAACCATTGAGCGCCCAACCTACCATTCTGCTTGACCGTGCAGCCCCTAAATATTTTGCAATTGCTCCATATGAGGTTACCCTGCCCTTCGGTATAAGGGCGACGACTTGATACACCATTTCGAAAAATGAAATTGATTTATCATTTTCATGCAACCTTTTGTTATTAGGCATAGTCTTTGTAACAAACATAAAACATATTACTCCTTATTTTTGTAACAACTTGAAGAGACATCGATATATGAGATTTATAAAAACAGTAGTGTTGTTATTATTTGTTGGATTAGGTTTTGCAAATGGCCAGCACAACATCAGTTTTAAAATCAACGGATTGCAAAACGGAGATGAGTGCATCCTTGCACATTATTACGCAGATCAAAACCGGATCATCGATACAGCCCAAGTAAACGCTAACGGAGACGTTATTTTTCAAGGTCCCGACAAGCTCTTAAACGGTGTATACATTATCGTTTTGCCGCGTAAAACCTACATTGAATTTATTGTGCCAAACGACGATCAAGAATTCCAGATTACGTTTGACACTACATTAGCCCCAAGCAGTAAGTCTGTGGTAGGTTCGGTAGATAATCAGGTATTTTTTGAATTCGACAAATTTGCTATTTCACCTGGCACAAGAAAACGGGATTTAATCGCAGAGTTTAAGTCATGTGATAATCCAACTTGTAAAAGTGATATCCGTAAAAAGATCAAAATCGTAGACAAAGAAGTAGATGATAAAAGAAAGGAATTGGTCAATAAGTACTCCGAAACCTTTACTGCTAAACTGCTGAAATCCGTATTAGATATTGAAATTCCTGAAGAAATTAAATCCGATACCACAGGAAAGAAATACGATTACTATAGAAAACATTACTGGGATAATATTGACCTCACCGACGACGGTATGCTCCGTACACCTGTTTTTAAAGGCAAGTTAGAATACTATATCGGTAAGTTAGTTGTACAACAAGCTGATACATTAATCCCTGCTATCGATGATTTAATTAGTCGCATAGAACAAGGGGGAGCAATGGAAATGTATAAATATGTGGTGTGGTGGAACACAAATCATCATGAAGAATCTAAGATGATGTGCATGGATAAGGTTTTGCATCATATGGCACAAAATTATTATTGTGCTGGGAAATGTTATTGGGCTGATTCCGCTTTAGTAGCAACCATGTGCGAACATTCCGAAAAAATTGGGCCAACAGTATGTGGTGCTGTAGCTCCTAACATGCTGTTAGCCGATACCACGTTTGCGCGTACTAACGAGTTGCACAAAATTAAGGCCCCGGTTACCGTGGTTGTTTTTTGGGATCACCAATGCGGACACTGTAAAAAAGAAATTCCTAAACTGAAGTTAATGTATGATACCATGAAGCAACGTGGTGTGGAAGTTTACTCGGTTTACACACAAGCAGATTGGGAAGGTTGGAAAGAGTATATCAGAGCAAACGGCCTTAACTGGTTGAATGTAATGGATGCTTTTAATAAAGCTACCTACAGAGAGGATTACAACATTATTTCTACGCCACAAGTATATATGTTGGACGAAAACAAAAACATTCGTTTCAAGAATCCACCTGCTGACAATGTGGGAAGAATCGCTGAAATTATGCTCGAAGAATACGAAGCAAAACAGAACCAAAAATAACGCACTCCGATACAATCTAAACGATGAGAATACCCCTAACATTTATACTTATACTCTTCACTTCAATAGCTACGTGTTTTGGACAGCACGACATTCGATTTAAAGTTAATGGCTTAAAGCAAGGTGACGATTGCATTTTGGCACATTACTACGCTGATAAAAACAAAGTCATCGATACGGTTGCCATTAATCAAGATGGTTATGCTGTGTTTCAAGGTGAGGAAAAATTATTACATGGTGTATATATCCTCGTACTCCCAAAAAAAACATACGTCGAGCTCATCGTTCCGAAAGAAGATCAAGAGTTCACGATAGAATTAGATACAACCTTATCGCCCCACACAAAGAAAGCTACTGGTTCGCTTGACAATGAATTGTTTATTGAATTCGACAGATATTCTGTTGGACCAGGATCTAAAAAAAGACAGTTAATAAAAGACTATCGAAATTGTCAAGACGACTCATGCAAAGCACGTATCCGAAAAGAAGTTGATGACTTGGACAAGGAAATAGACGTAAAACGGAAGGAGATAATCGATAATTATCCAAACACGTTTACCGCTAAGCTATTTAAACCCATCTTAGAAATTGAGGTACCCGATTCCTTAAAATCAGATAATGCCAAGGCCTACATGTATTACAAAAAGCATTTCTGGGATAATTTTGATTTAACCGACGATGGCATGTTACGTACACCGATTTTTCAAGGAAAATTGGAGTACTATATAACCAAAGTCATCTTACAAAAACCAGATACATTGATTCCAGCCATAGATGATTTATGTGCCAAAATTGAGAAAGGCGGTGCAACAGAAATGTACAAATACGTGGTTTGGTGGAATACGAATCACCATGAAGAATCAGACCGAATATGTATGGACAAGGTACTTTACCATCTTGCTGCAAACTATTACCTTAAAGGCAAATGCGAATGGGCCGACTCAAGTACAATAGCCAACATGACTGATTATGTTAAAAAAGCAAAACGTATACAATGTGGTTTAGTGGCACCCAATATGACCTTAGTTGATACCACGTATTTGCGTAAGTATGAACTTCACAAAATAAATAAGCCAGTTACGATTGTTGTTTTTTGGTCGCACACTTGTGGACATTGCAAGGAAGAAATTCCAATAATTCAAGAAATGTATGATACCCTAAAGCAAAGCGGCGTTGAAATATACGCTGTGTATACGGGCTCAGATGTTGACGGTTGGAAAGAATATATTCGAAAAAACAAACTGACTTGGATCAACCTAGTAGACGCCTATAACAACTCGACATATAAAAAGGATTACAATCAAGTCAAAACGCCTGAGGTGTATATGCTCGACGAAAACAAAGTAATACGTTATAAAAACCCGCCGGCTCAAAACATTGGCAAAATTGCAGAGATGATGTTAGAAGAATATGGAAAACGCCAAGCTGAATAATTTCTTAAGAATTATTTCTTCTGGTTTGAACCTGTTTGTACAATTCACCGGCATAAAGCGCTAAACCTAAATTGTAGTAAGATCCGCTTAAAACGGAAAAAGATTTTCCTAAACTTAGCCTTACCCCCATTCCCGCTTTTACGCCAAACCAATCTGTAAATAAAAAAACAGCATTGGCGCCTATTTCAATAGGAACAACTGGCTTTTTCCTTACAACTGATAGGTCTCTGTTCACGCTTTCTGTATACTTGTTTTGTCCGATGCCCAATTGAATTGGGTAACTCAAAACCCAACGATTTCTTCTAAGAAACGTGTACTCGGTTTGCAGTCCAAAATACTTTAGATCGCTGGTTTCCAATAATGTGTCCCCATCATTTCTGTAAGTAACATTAACGGCAGGTAAAGGCATAAAGTTATAGGCCGCTTCGAACCGAATTTTCTGGTTAAACTCTACTCCCGTAAATACACGAACCGTTTTATATGGATCACCTGAAACTGTGGTCGTTTTACTGTTCAAACCAAACACCCATCTAGGTTTAAAGGTCAATGCGTGTTTTACACTGTCCTTCACCTGTGCTTCAATCGTTGGAACGCCAACAGATAATATCAAAGCAATTATGATTAGATATCGCCGTATCATGGGTGTTTTAAATATTTTTGCAAGTAACAGAAAAGACTTTGCTATTTAATTCAGTTGCCTTCTTCATTTTTCTACCGGTAGTCGTAGTACTGTACTATTTCCTACCTCAAAAATATCGATGGGTAATTCTTTTGACAGCGAGTTACTTCTTTTACGGCTCTTGGAAAATTGAATTTCTCAGCCTTATCATGTTCTCAACGCTGGTGGATTTTTACGCCGCACAAGCACTACACCGACAAAAAATAAAATGGCGCAGAAACATACTGTTAGGTGTAAGTCTTACCGCTAACCTCGGTTTACTGTTTGCGTTTAAATATCTCGTACTGTTTCTACCAAGTGTAGACCCTATGATTGCCAATATTTATACGGTCGATCATCCATTTCTTGGATTTTTACTGCAAGGCGTATATTTCTCGATTCCTGTTGGTATTTCGTTTTATACTTTTCAAACACTGAGTTATACGCTCGACGTGTACCACAATAGAATTGAACCGGAGAAACATCTGGGTCATTTTGCGCTTTTTGTTTCATTTTTCCCGCAGTTGGTCGCCGGACCAATTGAGCGGTTCTCGCGTTTGATGCCGCAACTCAAGACGAAACATATTGTTTCTTATGCGCGGTTCCAACAAGCCTTCCGTTTAATGCTTTATGGTTTCTTTATCAAGATGTGCATTGCCGATAATTTGTCTCCTTTGGTAGATGCCGTTTATGACAACCCCTCCAACTATGCGCAGTGGAGCACTTGGTTCGGAACTTTCGCTTTTGGGCTTCAGATATATACGGACTTTGCAGGATATTCTTTAATCGCCCAAGGTGCAGCATTGTGCCTGGGTATAAGCCTAATGGACAATTTCAAGACACCTTATTTCAGTACCAGTATCGGTGAGTTTTGGAACCGCTGGCACATTTCCCTTTCAACTTGGTTTAGAGATTACGTGTATTTGCCTTTGGGTGGAAATCGCGTGTCATTAATAAGATGGGTCGTTAACATATTGGCTGTCTTTATTATCAGTGGCTTCTGGCACGGTGCGAACTATACCTTTTTAATTTGGGGTGCGATCCATGGTATGTTATACTTGGTAGAAAGGTTGATCAATGCCAATAAGCGCTTACCTCAAACTCGGTTGGTTTTGTTTGCAGGAGGAATAGCCATTTTTATTAGCGTTAATATAGCATGGCTGTTTTTCAGGATTGATAGTTTAGAACAGATACCTGAGCATGTCAACGCACTTTTCCATACTGAAGGCGTGCAAAATTTGACCCTGTCTATCCCAATAATAACAATGCTATTCACCTTTGTTCTAGCCGAAATTATGACGTACAACAGCCGTTTTGATCAATTGTTAAGCAAGCTTCCTACTGCTGTTCGGTGGTTGATTTATGCAGGTTTATTCTGGTGTATTGCAGCTTGGGCAGGGGTAACCAATCATCCTTTTATCTATTTTCAATTCTAATGGGTCAGGAAATCAAACATATCTTAAGTAAGGGGCTTGTTCGACTGATTTCGATTGGGTTGCTTGCCGTTGGTTTCAACCAATTATACACCACCTATTTCTTGGAGGCAGATCTAGACGATCATGGCCCTATGTTATTGGAACTCAATAAAATTGCCGACACCAGTGATGTAATCTACTTTGGAGAAAGTTCAAACTTCACTACCCATCCTGATGACTATAACACTTTACGCATTAGCGATAATATAGCTGTTAAACATCCGAACTATTCGTTTGGCACAATCAATCATGGCGCCTATCATGTTGGTATGTTTTTACCGCTGGTTAAGCAAGTTCAAACAACTAAAGAACCAAAAACGATTATCGTTACCATGAACCTAAGAACTTTTAATCAAGACGTTATTTATGGTCCAAGTGAAGCTAACTTAAGGCTTGCAAGTCGATTTTATCAACCTACATTACCGATACTCAACAAAGTTTTCGCTTCGCTTAATCATTACGACAATCGTTCAGGACATGAGAGAGACCTACTAAAATGGAAGGCCTGGACTTACGATACTTTAGTGAGTACTGATGATTCTGTGCATTTCAAAGTCAATACAATAAGACGGTGGTGCGAGGTACCCAAATTTTTAGATAGTGCCGGTGTTCAAGACAACGCCAAAAGACAATTAGCAGACCAGTATATTAAAGCCTATGCTTTTCAAATCGACGATAGTAATCCTATGGTTCAGGAATTTGACGAATTACTGCAAGTAGCTCAACAAAAGAACATGCGGGTTGTGTTTAACCTTATTCCAGAAAATGTAGAAGACGCGGCATACTATATTGGAGATAATTTGGTTTGGCTTATGCAAACCAACCGTGACTTTTTAGTTGAGCGGTACACCAATCTTGGCGCCACAGTGGTTGACAACCTTGAGCTGTTGCCAAGTAAACACTTTCTTGATCGCGCGGTAATACCCCAGGAGCACTACGATGCTAAAGGTCGTGAGCTAGTTGGGTTACAGGTAGCGCAAGTATTGTAAAGCGTGTTTGTTAAAACCTTATTCAGTCGGCTTTTCTTCACCTGAATCGGTAGCGTCTGTGCTTTCAGTTTCGGCTGAATCAGTAGTTGTATCGTCATCACCATCTACCAAATCCGTAACCTTTTCTTTCACGTCGTGAGCAACATCTTCAACCTTCGTTTTGATTTTGTCACCAACCTCTTTGGCATCCTCAAGTAGCTCGCCAGCCTCTTCCTTTATCTCATCAATTACTTCCGACGCTTTGGCTTTGATTTTGCCACCAACTTCTTTGGCGTCTTCCATCATTTCACCAGCCTCTTCCTTAACTTCAGCAACAACTTCCTTGGCTTTTGCACTTACTTTATCCGCCACCTCCGCAGCCTCTGTCTTCAACTTTGATGTTGCTTCCGCTGCATCCTTGGCCATCTCATCGGCTTTTATTTTTGCCTTTTCACCAAACTCCTTCCCCTTTTCAATTGCAGCGTCCGCAATCACTTCTGCCTTTTGGCTCACGTCGTCCACTGTTTCCTTGGCTTTACCAAATAGATTTTTTAAAAAACTTGAAATTCCCATATCTATAATACCGTTTTTGAGTCCCACAAGTTACAAATCCCTAAATGATTTGGCAAGAAACGCCCCCTTATCATACCTTTGCACTTCCATTAAAAAGGGTGTAACATGAAATTGCATAATACTATTAATGGGGAAGAGTTAAAGGAAAAGATACGGCGTAGCGCAGAATCGCGTACGACCATTTCTTTTTATAAATATGCCAAAATTGGCAATCCCCAAATTTTCAGAGACCACATTTATCTTCATTTCAATGAAGTGGGCGTACTTGGTAGAATATACGTTGCCGGAGAAGGCATAAACGCTCAAATTAGCGTTCCTTCTGATCATTTGGATACGTTTAAATCTCACCTTAACGATATCACTTTTCTTAAAAACGTGCGACTGAATTATGCCGTAGAAGACGATGGTAAATCGTTCTTTAAACTCGCCATTAAGGTAAAAGACAAAATAGTCGCTGACGGATTAGAGGATGATATTTTTGATATCACAACACCAGCTGATTACTTGGATGTAGCAGCATTTAATAAACTTACCGAAAATCCTGAAACCGTAATCGTTGATATGCGAAATCATTACGAAAGTGAAGTGGGACATTTTGAAGGTGCGTGGTGCCCTGACGTTGACACATTTAGAGAACAGTTGCCTGTTGTAGTTAAAGAACTACAAGACAAAAAGGATAAGCCCGTGGTCATGTATTGTACTGGTGGAATTCGTTGCGAAAAAGCCAGCGCTTATATGAAATACAATGGATTCGAAAACGTCTATCACTTAGAAGGCGGTATAATCAAGTACAGTCGTGATGCGAAAGAAAGAGGGCTCGATAACAAATTTATTGGGAAGAACTTTGTATTTGACGAGCGATTACATGAGCGCATTACCGACGACGTGATTGCGAATTGTCATCAATGCGGCGAACCATTTGACGATCACATTAACTGTAAAAATAAAGCCTGTAACTTGTTGTTTATCCAGTGCCCAAGTTGTGCTGAAAAGTACTCCGAATGCTGTTCTGAAGAATGTCAGTCGATTGCTGCATTGCCAGAAGAAGAACAACGTGCACTTCGAAAAGGAAAAGACAAAGGCGTACGTATTTTTAGTAAAGGGCGGTTTAAGCAGAATGTTACGAAACAGGGGTAGTTTTAGCTTTCTTTTCTTAGACTTACCACCCTTCTCTTCGTCCATTAGGCTTTCGCGGTCGAAATTTCTTCGGTTAGGCTTATCAGCCTACTTTTCGTCGATTAGGCTTATCAGTCTATAACCGATTTTCATTTTTGAGACCAAAAACGAAACAAACGTGTCCGCCCACCGGCGGAAAGTCTTACCAAAAATATGCTCCCAATGCACAGGCCAGCGCGTCCCCCGCATTTTTGGTGGGCCAAGGCTCAAGTACTGCGTCAGACAAATACTGCAACAATGCGAAGCGCGGGTGGCCAAAAATAATCGGCGATGTGCGAAGGCGGGTTTTGG
>Ga0209630_10000883_pt1 | contig 33838 bp, 22 predicted proteins | sample COG_01_FD_184745 | JGI IMG/M metagenome (GOLD analysis project Ga0209630, IMG submission 184745) | Pelagic Microbial community sample from North Sea - COGITO 998_met_01 (SPAdes) (version 2) | ecosystem: Environmental > Aquatic > Marine > Neritic zone/Coastal water | place: Helgoland, sampling... | reverse complement strand
ACGCTGATTACGTGTGTTGACGCGCCGGTTTACTGCGTTTGCGTTTTGAATGCACGCGGTGGAGAGTGTACGTCGGTGCCGAGCTAAGAGTTGTGTGGTTTTTTTTGTAGACGAAGGTCTTTTTGTTATAAACTTCGTATCTTGTGTGTTTCTCTCTCTCTCTTGTCTCTCGTATTGCTCAAATAACGTTGTGATGAAATATGTGTGCGTATGGTAGGCAGCATCCACCCGACCAGTGTTACATCACGGAACGTTGTTTACTTGTTAATGTTGTGGGACGTGTTTGTCGTTTTGACACTTGTTATCTAACGCGTAGAGCAAACACTCGAGGTGGTTGTTTTCGCGAGCGAAAGCGCAAGTATGAAAATCCTAAGGCACGCCATTTTCGTGCAAGTATTTGAGAATATCGAGATGGCCGGATTGGGCAGCATATGCACACGCGAACTTGTCACGTGGGCATTTCTGTTCCATGCAATACGTCACAATGTGAAGATGACCATTTTCAGCTGCTATGTTGATCGTCCAAACGTTCCAATCAAACTTTTTCACTTCTCGTAACCAACGAACCAACGCGAGGTTTCCCATACGAGCTGCTTCACTGCAGAAATAACGCTGCCCTTCTTTTCCCTCGAGCTTAATGGTCGTTTTCTTTGCCACTGGTGGATTACCACTGTAAGTAGCAAGCCCAAAAGCCTCCCGCAACTTCCTCCCCGATCGTCTACACGCGTCTCGGCTTTCCGTGTTCACCTCTCGAAACACTCTGAAAGACAACTCCTCCAACTTCGATAAAATATGCGTCTCGAAGATATCTTTGTACTTCTTATCCGTCACAACCTTCCACAACGGCGTCGGCGCGTACTTCATCAACTCTCTCTTCACCTCTTCCAACTCCTTCTCCTTCTTTCGCATCTGCGCCTCGAAAACAGATTCGCGCTCTTTCCATCTTTCTTCTTGTTCTTCCCGATAAGCGCGTAACGCCAAAATATCCTCCTCTTCATCGTCGTCCTTTTCTCCTTCTCCTCCTTCTTCCGCTCGCGGACGCTTTTTACTCCCCATTCGTTTCCGCGGTAAACTTCTTTTTGCGAGCGTATCGCGATGCAACGCGCACTTTCCGTCGTCGCGTCTGCGTTTGTTTTTCTCTTCTTCTTCTTCTTTGTCTTCTTTCACGCGTATTTTTTGTGAACAAAGAGGTGCCTTGCAGGGAGCCGTCACTTTTTTCCACGCAACACACACGTTGACCAAAGAGAGAGAGAGATTAAATCATGACCACATCATCGCTCCCAAAATTAAAACTCACCTACTTCAACATCCAAGGCCCCGCGGAGAAGGTTCGTTTGGCGTTAACGATCGGGAAAGTCCCGTTCGAGGACCACAGAATCGCGATGCCGGGGCAATCCGACGAGTGGAAAGAACAGTATAAACCGAAAACGCCGTTCGGGAAAGTCCCGGTGCTTGAAATCGACGGGAAGGAAGTGGTGTCGCAATCGGACGCGTTGTTACGATACGCGGGGATATTGGCGAACGAGAACGGCGTTGAGTTGTACCCGCAAGGTGGGATGGCGCAATTGAGAACGGACGAGATGATTTCGTTGGTGGATGAGATGGCGAATAGTTGGGCGCCGAGGCTGTACGTCGGTATGCAACCGAAGAATTTCGGATACCCGGACGATGATGCTTGGAAAGGCTCGGATGAACACAAAAAAGCGACCGAAATAGCGCGAACGAGGTGGGTTGACGACGATTTGCCCGTGTATTTAGGGCACGTTAAGAAACAGTTGGCGAAGAGCGGCGGTAAGTTTCTTTGCGGCGAGAAGGTGACCATCGCGGATTGCTACTTAGTCCCGATGTTGAATCGTTTGTCGAGCGGCGGCATCGATTACGTGGATAAAGAGTGCGTGGCCAAGCATGGGGGCGCTGAAGTTACGGATTACGTCGAGAGATTCATGAACATAGAAGAGGTGAAGAAGTGGTACGCGCCGAAGGATGTGTAAGAATAATACGGGTGGATTTGATGAAATGGTTCACGTCGAGTTGGTGAAAACGATAAAGGACAAAACACACGTACATAATAAGTGGTGATACAACAGAAAATACTCGACTATCAGTGCTTTCGTTCTTCTCTCTACTCACTACTACGCCGTAGCCTTCTCGGCTACTACCGGGGGCGCCTGCGGCAATGGAATCTCATCTTTTTCTTCCTCGAACGACAGCTCCATGGAAGGCAAATCGGCTTCTGGATTATCATTCAAATTTCTCAATTCGCCCGGTGCCAAAGCTAACGGGGTCAACGCGGCACTCACGGCTCCACTCAACGCTCCCGTGCCCGTTCTTTTGTTGCTATTATTATTATTATCTTTCTTGTTTTTTTCTTCTTCCGCCTTCTTGGTGGCGGTGGTCGCCGCTTCCTTTGTCTTTGCTTTTTTACTCTTCTTCTTCTTCTTTTGTTTGTTACCTTCGCTCGCGTCGTGCGACCCTTCTTCCGATCTATTATTGTTCACGTTTTCGTCGTTGCTCATCGTGTTCCTCCCGTCCTCCTCGTCCTCCTCTTCCTCAACCTCGCTCGGAATAATCCCAATCGTCTGCGCGTAGTTGCATATCTCTTCGTTGAACGCTTCGATCCTTTCCTTCATCTTCAATCGCCGATGATACTCCTTGAAGAACTCCTCGTTTTGCTGTTCCAATTTGTCCCAAATCACCGACGATATCACCTCATCGATCCCGCACTTCTTCTCTAAAATCTCAATCACTTCCTCTTTCGTCGCGTAAAACGTCAAGCATCGCTCGATGAGCGATTGGACGATGAGAATTTCTCGAGTTCCAAACTTTCGAGCCATTTGCTTCCTTTTTCTGAGCTCTCTGCGATTTTTAGATATCAACTGCGACGCGGTCGGTTGTTGTTGCTGTGCAACGTGTTGCATCGGAACAACCCCAGTTGCACCGCTGCGCTGATATTGTTGTTGTTGATTCGTCATCGGATGATGTTCGCCGTACGACGAGACCGCGCTCCGCTCGGACGAGAACGTCTTCATCTCTCTAATCTTCTTCTCTCGACGTCACCCAATTCCAAATCTTTTTTTTTATGTTCTCCGCTCCTCTTCGCGCAAAACAATCGAGAAGAACGCGCGAGTGTGAATGCAACCGATGTGGTATCGACACACAGACTCGTTGTTTGATTTCGTGGGTACGTTTAATCGGCGAGATTATCTCTTCTCCTCTTTTTGCAAAGAAGCGCGCGTGCGGATAGAATGTGGACAACACCTGGTGATGATGACGACACGACTATGGTTTCCAAAAATATCTCTTTTTCATCTTCTCGTTTTGTTGCGCGAGAGCAGTGCCTGCGCGGGAGATTAAATTTAATTGGGCGATTCTTGGTTTTGTCTTGGTGTGTTGCTTTTTTCCTTCTCTCACCAACTTTAGAGTTTTTCTTCCCCCAAACCGCTTCACTTCACTTCATTACTCTTTCTCCCGAAAAGGAAAGTTTAATAAAGGATAAATATGGGAGAAGAGCAAAAGATGAAAACGACGTCACGCTTAGCGAAGAACGCGGAGGAAGCGAAACTCGCTGGTGGGAAGAAACGAGCGACGACGGGGACGACGACGGCGAGCAAGAAGAAAACGACGGGAACACCATCATCAAATCATCATCCTCATCAAAAAGTGGAAGTGAAGAAAGAGGAGGAGGTTTTAGGAGGCGCTCTTCCTCCGAAACGGACGACGAGACGAACGGCGTCGACGGACGAGCAGATACTGGATGCGTCCGGTGGAGGGAGTGGTGGTGGTGGTGGTGCGTCGACGATGCAGCAGCAGCAACAAAGAGGGAGGACGAAAAAGAAAGCGTCGCCGCCATCGCGGGAAATTGTGGAACCGAAAGAAGAAGAAGAAGAAGAAGAAGAAGAAGAAGAAGAGGAAGAAGAGAAAGACGACGAGGATGCAGAAGAAGAAGAAGAAGAAGAAGAAGAAGAAGAAGCAGACGACGATGATCAGATGGACGTGGACGACGAGGAAGACGCTTTCGAAGAGAGACGAAAAATAGACGCCGATGAAAAATACGAGGCTGATTGGACGGACAAGAAGCAATATTTTCCCATCGATTTGGCCGTATTTGACGCGCAGAAAAAGGCGGAGGCAATGAGTATTAACGACGCCGCGAAAATAGAGAGGGATAACGCGAACGGGAACGAGGAAGAGAAGAAGGGTTTAAGCAGAAAAAATGGAGAATCGATCGCGCAAACGCTGGACGATTTGAGGTCGTCCAAAGGCGAGAAGTTGGTCGCGTGGCAGTTGCCACCGGATTTGCCATTGGCGAACGAAAGAAACGGTAGAAATAGAAATAGCGCAACAGCTGCGGGTAGAAATAACAATAGAAGAGGTGGGAAGAGAACGTCCGCGGGAGCAGGCAACGCTACGAACAGTAGCAACAAGAACAAGAAACAGAAGAAACTTCTCGGCGTTCCCGATTTGAGGGCGGGACAACTCGGAGAGATTGAAGTGTACGCAGATGGCACGGCAAAATTCGTCATCGGCGAATGTAGGTTTGATTTAAAAGACGGTACGGCGTATAGGCACCACGAACAGTTCAATATCATAGATGAAAAGAAGAAAAAATGCGCGTTTGTAGGAGATATCGTAGGTCTAGTCGTAGCTACGCCGGACGTGGACCAATTAATAGAGCAAAGCTCGAAGGAGCAAAGCTACAGTGACGAAGACGACGAGAACTTAGATGGCGATAGCGACGTAGACATCATCCATGCCGATAGCGACTGATGGATGATGGTGTTGTGGAGAGAAGAATTTCTCTAGATATTTGTTTGTGTGTAGTAGAAATATTGACATAGTACGTACTAGTAGTTCAATTAACGAGCTGGGGCCTTCATGTCCGCGTAGACTGAAGCACGCGCGGCGTCGCAAAAAGCACCAACGTTTCCTTCTGGCGTGCCTTGGACCACTCCGTGCCCGACATTCAAAATATGCTTCGAGTTCCCGGCATCTCTCACGTTGTTTGCGACTTCTTTTCGAATTCTCTCCTCCGAGGCGAACAAATACATCGGGTCCATGTTCCCTTGCAAAATTCGATCCGGCATGATCGATCGCGCCTCGGCCATGTCCGTCTCCCAATCTAATCCAATAACATCCGCAGTGGATCTCTTAATTTCGTGTAACTTTCCATGTCCCCCGTTCGCGTGGAAAATCAACGGCGTGTCCGGATATTTCGCTCTCACGATTTCCATCACGCGTTCGTTGTATGGATGCGAAAACTCCGCAAACTGTTGGGGCGACAAATGATGCGCCCACGAATCGAATAACTGCACAACTTGTGCGCCGCAATCAATTTGATGGCACACGTACACCCCCAACGCTTCGGCTAAATGCGCCAAAAACGCGTGTAAAATTTCTGGATTCTTCGTCATCATTTGCTTCGTCACGACCAAGTGTCTGTCCGATTTCCCTTCAATCGCGTACGCCGCTAACGTCCACGGCGCGCCAATAAATCCGAGCATCGTGCTCTGACCTTCAATCTCTTTCCTCAACGTGCTCAAAATCGGACGAATAAACGGCAAGCTCGAATCTGGATCGTCCAACGTCTTCAACTTTTTCACCTCTTCCATCGACCGCACCGGTTCTACGACCGGTCCTTTCCCTCTGACGACATCAAACTCAACCCCAAGCGCTGGCAACGGCGTCAAAATATCCGAAAACATAATCACTCCGTCCGGCTTAAACGCTCTCCATGGTTGCATGGACAACTCGATGGCAATTTCCGGCGTCTCCGACCGATGGCGAAAAGGATACTTCTCCGAATACGCTCTGAATTCCGCCATGTATCTCCCAGCCTGCCTCATCAACCACACCGGCGGCCGTTCGACGTCTTCCCCACGAGCCGCTCTCAAGAGAATCGGATCATCTTTACTACCGTCGTTCGCCGAAGCATCGAGTCTGAAAACCGCGCGTCGTCCTCTTTCTCCTTTTCCTCCTCTGTTATTAATACTCTTCTTCCCACTGCGACGAGACGAAGAATCCAATCGCGTTTGGGTCGTTCCCACGAAGAATGATGACGATGATGCTCTTTGCGAGATGAACATTTTCGTCCTCGTCCTCGTCTACAAATACTCGCACGGAAGAGAAACGAAAGTAGAGTAGCACACGCGCTCCTAATCAAAGGCGTCGAAAAGTTCTTTATCTGCACTCACCACTTAAGCGCGTTCGCGTTCGGCGGATGAAATTTTTCTGTGTGGATATCTGATATCTCTTTTTCCCTCAAGATCGAAAGAAAGCGAAGGAGAGAAGAGATCAGATTTTTTCTTTTTTTTGGGACTCTTGAGGATTTCTCATCTGTCCTTTTCCATAGTTCCCCGACCTCTCTCTCTTTCTCTCTCTCTTTCTCTCTCTCTTTCAAATCATCATGGACAACGTGTACGCGCTCAACGAACGCGCGGTACGCGCTTTGGAAGATAACGGGATCACCGCGAAAACGATGATACGATTTGCGAGATTAGGTTTATACGCGCAAATAGTTTTGGCTTTGTGGGGGTCGTTATCGTTCACGTACGGGATCATCCACGCCTCCGCGCTCGCGGTGTCGTTGTACGGCGTCGTGGCGTTGGAGTTGAAGACGCCGAGATTGTTGAAAATATACGCCGCGGTGTTGTTGGCGTTGACGATTACGGATTTGCTTTGGTTGTTGAACTTTACCGGTTCTATTTGGGGTGGACGAACGGGCGTGAAGGATCAGTATTACGACACGTTGTCGTACGCGAGCTTGAACTGGACGACGCTCTTCCCGGAGTTTCTCGCGTTTTTGGTTCGGGTCGCGAGCGTGTGTTTGTGGGGAATGCTATGGATGAAAGGAGCGTTGAATGATTTAGAAGGGGAGTGTTTGGATCCAGATAGCGAAGGGTTGATGATGGGTTCCGGTGGGAACTCGTCGTCCCGGACGTACGTGCCCGGGAGCGAATATCAAGACGATTTTTCTCACGTGCAACCCGCGGGAGCGGTTCCGGAAGGGCGGATTAGAGGACAAGGGAGTAGTAAGAAGAAAGGCGGCGGGCCCTCGGATGACTTTTCCCTCAGTGGCGCTGGCTACCAGCAATCGGAAGTGTAATTTGTGCGACTATATGCTTACTGTAATGTGCAACAAAAATTCTAATTATTTATCTGCAACTTTTATCTCGTGTTCTAACTTGACTCTTCTTAATCGTTTCGTTACTACTTGCACTAACTCTGGTTCTTTCAGGAACGCTCTCTGGATGGCGTGCTCGCCGCCTTCTTCCCACTCGTCGCACTCGTTCCTTTCGAACAAGACTAAGTTATCTATGCTCGACGGTTTCGTCACGTCCCAGCGACAAAACTCGAGATTGTTCAACGCCTTCCACGGCGTCGTCGCTAAATCATCGCCGGATTTCGCCAGGGCGCGCGCGTCGCGACGTTGCCACACGTCTTTTATCAAATACGCGATATCATTGATATCTACATCTAACGCGCACTTCCCCAAGCCTCTGCTTTCCTCTCGATCTTTCAATCGATCGAGTTGCGTCTGGTAAGCGACGATTTTCGTATCCACGTCGTTGCCTTCGTCCGGCGATAGCTCGACCGTTTTCGAGAGTTTACACAAAACAAAAGACGCCAACGCGCACCCAAACATTGCCGGAACGGTACCTAAAACCGGTATCGTTCTCACGCGAAAGTTTGGTACGACTTGATAATCGCGAAGCGTTTCGCCTTCTTTCAAATCGACTTCGGTGACCAACTCTCGAACTTGCTTCTCCACGGAAACGAGACAATCCACGCCGTGACTGATGCCATACTTTTTCCGCAAATTATACTTAATCGCACGCATTAACGGGTCAAAATTCGCGTTTGAAATATCACACAGTTTCAATCGCGTTGGATCGCACTTCGATCCGGCGCCGCCGGAGGACACCACCGGTATCTTCCTTCGCGCACACGCCTCTAACAAATCCACTTTCGTGTCGCAGTTATCGATGCAATCGACCACGTACGAAGGCGCTACATTTTCATCACCCTCCGTCGTATTCTCCGTCTCGTTCTTCTTCCACTCCCCTAACACCATCTCTTCGTTTTTCTTCTCGCACATCGCGTTGCATGCCTCAATCTCTGCCTCCGGAAAAATCTTCGCGAAGTGTTTCCTCAACACCTCCGCTTTCGGCTTCCCCACGTCCTCTCTCGTCGCTACCGCGTGTCTGTTCAACGAACTCAACGACACTTGGTCAAAATCTACCACGCGTAATTTCCTTACCCCCGAGCGTAAAAGCATGCTCGCGCAGTGCGAACCAACGCCACCTAACCCGACGACGACGACGAACGCGTCCGCTATGTGCTCTTGACCGAGTTGCCCGAAAAACTGCACGTTTCGCGTGAAATGTTCGCGAACGATATCGTCCGTCGCGTATAAGGTTTTCGAGGAAGCCGAGGATAAAGCTTGAGAGGAAGTTCTCCTCCGACGGCACTCCTCCTCCTCCTCTTCATCCTCATCGCGCGACGGGGCTTGTTCGCCTCTTCTCTTCGACGCGCGGCGAGCGCTAAGTTGTCGTTGTCGTAACAGTAAAATTCGAGACGCCGAAACGCCAATCGCGACCCCGCACCCGAAGAGCGAGAGATACGACAACGCGAGGCTGTTGCTGCCATCGCCGCTCGTCGAAGAAGAAGAAGACGCAGAGGTGGACGCCGCGCCTCCTCGGCTCGTCATCGTCTCGATATGCTGCTCACACTTTACTCAAAAGTGCTGCGTGTGTATATAAAGTATTTCTCCCTTACACGACGGAGGGCGGAAACCGCTCCTCCCAAACTGTTGTTGTGTAAAACTTTTCTCGTCTCTGTGTTAAAAAGTTGCGCTCTTTTGCTTCCTTCTTCAAATCCCGGGGGTCCCGTTTGTATGGCCTGTCAGGGCTTCTTCGGAGGGTACTCGATCCCACAAACCGAGCGAGAAATCGAGATATATATTTTTTGAAAATTTTCCCGGCTGTGTGGTTTGGTTTCGTCGGGCGGCGCGAATCAAATCAAACGTCAGAAATAAACTCTCATCCTCTCGTTGTTGCGAAATTTAACTCGAGTTCACGATGGCAGTTTTTGATGCGGATAAAGACATCTCTCCCGGGATCGTCGTCTCGGTGCCGTTCTTTGGCGGCATCTTGGCGCTGTTGATGATTGGAGGTGCGCGCATTTCTCATTTTTTTTTCAATCCGGTCTCTTTTCTCTGTGTGTATCATTTCCGGCGGTGAGGGGAGATGACGATCGAAGTTCGGTTTTTATTTCGGTCGCTGAGATGCGTTCGAGAGGAGCTTTTCCCGAAAAGTGCGGAACCAAAACGCGCAGGCACTCGAGCTCGATCGGTTCAGCCTGTTTGGTATCGTTTTTGAAACCTTTTCGTGCGCTCTGTCGCTGACCCCAAAATGTCTCTCCTCCTCCGTGTTGATGTAAACAATCAATCAATCAATCGCTTTTGTTTTACCACAAATGTACAGTTTTGATGAAGAAAGTTCGAGCCGCCCCGCGTGGTGAAGGACCGCAATTGTTCATCGCGGACCAAATCGCCGAAGGCGCTGTTGCGTTTTTGAAGACTGAGTACACGTATTTACTGCCGTTTGTGGTTATCTGCGCGGCGTTTATTGTTGGCATTTTGGAAGGCCAATCGGGTTCTCCGGTGGACTACTCCGACAACAAGGGCGGGTGGCAAACTACCGTGTGCTTCTTGTCCGGCGCGTCTTTGTCCGCGTTGGCCGGCTGGATGGGCATGAAGATTGCGACGGAAACGAACGTTAAGACGATGCAAGCGGCCAAGGAGTCCTTGAACTCTGCGCTTAAGATTGCCTTTGCCGGCGGCGCCGTTATGGGCTTTTACGTCGTCGCGCTCGGTATCCTCGGTTTGGTCGTGTTGTTCTACGCGTTCTCCATGGGTCAAGACAACGCTCCCGAGGATGGTAGCACCTTTGATCCGGACATGAGAGATGCGATCAGATACTTGTCTGGCTTTGGCTTTGGCGCCTCTTCTATCGCTCTTTTTGCGAGAGTCGCGGGGGGTATTTACACCAAGGCTGCCGACGTCGGCGCCGATTTGGTCGGTAAAGTTGAATCTGACATCCCGGAAGATGATCCCCGTAACCCGGCCACTGTTGCCGATAACGTTGGTGACAACGTCGGTGATGTTGCCGGTATGGGTGCTGATTTGTTCGAATCGTTTGTCGGCTCCATTATTGCCTGCGCTTCCTTGGCGAGCTCTCACGCTGAAATCGCGTTGCCGTTCTGGGTCGCCGGTTTCGGTATCTTGGCTGCGACTATTGGTTTCTGGACTGTCTCCACGAAGGACGACGCCGACCAATCCGAATTGCTCCACGCGTTGCACAGAGGCGTTTACTCTTCCTCTATCCTTGTCATTGTCTTTACGATTATCTCCGTCGAAATTTTGTTCAACGGTTCCAAGTTGGGCTACAAGTTCTTCGCGTGTGTCCTCATCGGTCTCATCGCGGGTATCTTAGTCGGCGAAGCCACGGAATACTGCACGTCTTACGCGTACACTCCGGTTAGATCCATCACGCACGCCGGTTCTGCCGGTGGTGCCGCGACTGTCATCATCCAAGGTTTGGGCATTGGTATGATCTCTGTCTTCCCGCCGACCATCGTTATCGTCTTGACGATCCTTTCCACCTTCGTTATTGGTGGCTTGTACGGCATCGCCATCTCCGCTGTTGGTATGTTATCCACGCTTGGCGTCACACTCGCGACTGATGCGTACGGTCCGGTTGCGGACAACGCCGGTGGTATCGCCGAAATGTCTCCGGATGTCGAGGACTACGTTCGCGAACGCACCGACAAATTGGACGCGCTCGGTAACACCACCGCGGCCACGGGTAAGGGTTTTGCCATCGGCTCCGCCGTTTTGACTGCCTTGTCCATGATGAATGCGTTCGTTAAAAACGTTCCGTTCGGATGCGGCGAAGGCGTTGAAAGCAAGTTCTGCCTCGCCGAGAACATGTTGCTCACGGACCCGTACGTCTTGTCTGGCATCATCCTCGGGGCGATGCTTCCATTCTTGTTCGCCGCTTTGACGATGCTGTCCGTCAGAAAAGCTGCGGGCGCGATTATCGTCGAAGTCCAACGCCAGTTCCGCACCATCCCGGGCTTGTTGGAAGGTAAGGAAGGCGTTGTGTGCGACCACATGGCGTGCGTCGAATCGTGCACCAAATCCTCCATCAACGAAATGCTCTTGCCGGGTATCATCGCCGTCTTCACGCCGATCTCCATCGGTTTATTGGTTGGTGCCAAGTGCCTCGGCGGTTTATTGGCGGGTTCCATCGCCTCTGGCTTTATGTTGGCCGTCATGATGTCCAACGCCGGCGGCGCCTGGGACAACTGCAAGAAGTACATCGAAAACGAAAAGGTGTACGGCGGCAAAAAGTCCGACACTCACAAAGCGTGCGTCGTTGGCGACACCGTCGGCGATCCGTTCAAGGACACCTCCGGTCCGGCCTTGAACATCTTGATCAAGTTGATGACTGTCTTCTCCCTCACTCTCGCCCCGGTCTTCAGAGACGACTGGGAGACGTATCAGTACGGTTTGATTGTCTTAGCGGTTGAGATCCTCTTGGTCGCTTTGGCCTACTGGTGGGTCTGGATCAAGAACGGCGACGAAGTCTTCACGCCGAACGACGCGAAGCACAACAAGACCACCTCAGATTAAATAATATACAGCAATATTTATTTGATCACGTGATTGAGAGGTGTTGAGCTTATTAATAAAAGTTGGTTGGCTTCACTTAATACACACACGAAGCTTTTTGTTCTAGTAAATATACATACATGCAAGGAAAGACTTTTTTCATAGCTTGATTTAATCGATACAAATACATACGTTCATTACATACATCTGTGTAGAAGACTACGCGCGCGCGCACACACACATCTAATTGATCTATCCATCTATCTCTTTATCTATCTATCTATCTCTCGAACGCCGCGACGACTCTACTAAATCTCTACTGGTTGCCCCCCTCGGAAGAGCCGTCGTTCCACCCCCTGACCCACTCCTTCCCAAACTTTGCTCTCGTCTTCTCGTCGCTCTTCTCGTCTAAAAACTTCATCACGTGCGCTTTCAGCGCTTTATACGCCTCGTTTTCCTCTCTTAAATATTTCGGCGCTTCGCTTTGTCCAGTCAAATACGAGTACAAATCTGGATTTTCCTCTTCCAAAACTTTTGCGAATTGAGTCAAAAACGAATCGCTCGTCGTTTTCGCGTTCAAGTTTCTCTCGGCCCACTCCCCGACGACCACGTCGAGTTCGAGAAACCCTCTCTGTTTCGCGCGGTAGAGCGTTTTGTTTATCAATCTTTTTCTGTGCTCTTCCTTTTCCTCGTCGTAGTTGTTGTTCGAAAAAGAAGAAGAAGAAGACAAAGAAGAAGAAGAAACGCGCGAAAACGTCGACAAAGCTGCTTTCTTTTTTGTCACCGCCACGCCGGGAGTTCCTCCTCCTCCTCCTCCTCCTCCGAGAAGAAGTGTGCGAGAAAGAAGCGTCGACGACGATGTAAACGACGACGAGAACAGCAGTTGTTGTTGTTGTTGTCGTTGTTCTCTCCTCGCCAGCGCTCGAAGAAGGACACGAAACGCGCTCATTTTTTTTCCCTCTGACGACGACGACGAAAGAGTTTTTGTCCAAAACAGACGAGACGAAAATTCTCTAAAAAAGTATTTAGGGTCAAACCCTAATAAAGACTTGAAAAATCTCTGGTCGTTTGCCACGTGGGTCCGCGCACGAAAGAAGAAGATTATCCAAACGCGATTGAAGATCATCCAATCGCGTCATAAAGAAGACACACCAACGACACACTTTGTTTATTCTTATTAATCAAAATGTCCTCCACAACTGCAATGATAATGCAAACGACGACGAAAGCTGTCGTCGTTTCTTCGGTGAACAAGTCCGCGAAAAGAGCGCAATCCGTGCGAACGAAAGCGTTGGCGACGCCGTATCGGTACCCGGAGCAAGGATTTACGGATGAAGTCGTGGAAGAAGTCATCGCGGCGTTCCCGGATAAAGGGATCGCGTCGAACTTGGAAGGGATGATCTTGTTCGCGGCGGATGGGTACGATGTTTTGGACGTTCGATCGGACGCGGAGATTGAGTTTGTCGGGAACTTTCCGACCGCGAGAAAGAACAAGGAAGTTGGGGTGCGATTTCATTGCATTCCGTTGATTAACGCGGTGAGAAAGTACGACTCGGAAGTCGGGGCGAAGGTGTACGTGCAATCGAAGAACGAATCGTTCAAAGAGAAGATCGAACAGACGTTTCCGGACAAGGAGGCAAAGATTATCATCACGTGCTCTGACAGCAGAGACCGCGCGATTCAAGCGTTGGAGTTGCTCGACGAGTGGGGATACGTGAACATCGTCGGTCTCAAAGGCGGCTACAACATGTGGAACCGTCAATGGGATCAAAACATGAGAAGACGCAACTTGCCGGGTAACTTCAAGGAAGAGTTTTCTCACGGTGCGGAAGGTATGGGGGTGCACGGCACCGGGGCGTCGTTCCAAAACCAAGATGCGTTCCAATACGCAGACTGGAAAGACTCGACAAAGTGGATGGAATGGACGAGTGGTACGATTCCGGCCGACGAATAAATCTTCGAATAAATTAATATTGTCTCTGTTCCTCGTCACCTGCTCGTTTAATACCATATACAATTACACATTTCTATAAACTTATTACATTCATTTATTATACATTTACTATCTATCGTCTATCGCCTTTTTATACATTATACTATCATCGTCTAATAATCAAGTCGTCCGAGTCGTCCGAGGAGGACGACGCGGAGGATGGCGTCCGAAGTTGGTCGTTTATCCAATCCGCTAATTTCTCCTCTTCCGGGTCATTAGAATCAATAACATCGATATCTCCAGTTAACATGCCGAAATTGGCGATGCCGGTGAACCTGCCCCATTCGGAAGTGCGCATTCTTCGAGATTTACAAGCGCCGACGCCTCGTAAGATGCACTCGTGCTCGTACACTTCGAGGTACCCATACGACGTTCCGCAGTCAGCTTCTAACATTGCCTCTATTGTTACATAATGCACGTTACCTCTTTGTATGTACCCCCCAGGGTGGTCGTGACCTGCTACACAGACTTTCACCGTTTCCGACTTGGATTCAAAATAACTACTAATCACGTCCGCGTTCCAAGCGACCATGCCTTCTCTCGCAGAACCGGGCGCTAATGCGTTGTGCGAACACACGATGACTTTTTTCCCTTCCTTTTCGGCTAAGTCGACTTGCTCCTTCAACCAATTAAATTGTACACTCGCAATACCACCCGACCACGGCTTTGCGTTTCTTTTCTTAAACTCCTCCGTCTTGGACGCGAGCCACGCGTGTCCTTCTTTCCACGCCTCGCTGTTCTCGTCCACATACCTCGGATTCATATCGGTGGTATCTAAACAAAGCAAAACCCAATTCCGGGGTAATTCTACTTTATAATAATCATCCTCTCCGAAGTTCATTTTCTGTTTAAACACCTCTCTGGTGACCGCCATGTCGTGATTCCCGAGCACCGACACCAGTTTCAAATCTTTCGTTAAACTCTTCTCCGTAATCTCAACCATCTCGTTAAACTCTTTCACGTTCCTCGCTTTCACCTCTTCGGACCAACTCGACGCATCTCGGAAATATAAGTTCTCGGCGCTATCCTCGTTGTACCCGTCGTACAAATCTCCCAAATTAATCACGCACGCGAGCGCGTGCGCGTTTTCGCTAAACTCGTTCAAGCAGTTTTTCAGTCTCTCCTTCGCGTCTCGGAAATATTTATTCCGTGTGCCGTACGTGCCGTTCTCTTTATCCGCGTATTGCGCGTCCGCGAATACGCCGAGCGTAAATAGAGGTTTCTTGTGCACGGATTCGAGTCGACTGGACGCGCCCAGCGATTGGTTCGACGGTTGGCGATAGGAGGAGGAGGAGGAGGAGGAGGAGGAGTCTTTGTTTATTCCATCGACATCTTCTTCCCCGAACGAGGAGGAAGCTTTCACCAAAATCACTTGTTTCCATCCTCCTTTTCCTCCTCTTCCTCCCGCGTTTTGCCTCGTCGTCGTCGTTTTTCTCGTGCTCTTAATCGTAATCCTCGTCCTCGTCGTCGTCGTCGGTAGAAAGAAGGACGACATCATCACGCTTTTGATGAAGATGATGATGATGATGCTTTCAAAAAATGAAGACTTTTCCCCGTTGGAATGGTTTGAAAAGTGCGAAGTTCTTTTCGGCACTTTCACGCGCGCAAAGAAAGCGCGCATCATCAAAAGCGACGAGAGAGACTTTAATCGCGTCACCACGATGAGACGCGAGAGATAGAGAGAGAGAGAGTGAAAAACCAGCATCATGTGGGGAGGCACTGACACGAATAATAATACGAGTAATAACAATACGAGTACTAGTAATAACAACAACTCGCAATGGAATCAATTCGGTGGATTCAATCAAAACAATCAACAACAGAACGCGAACGCTCCTTCTCCGTTTGGGATCGCAACGACCCCCGCGAATAACAACACGAACAACGCGACGACGTCGACGACGACGGCGGCGGGAGGTGGAGGTTTCAACAGCAGTCCTTTTGGTGGTTTCAATCAACAACCTCAACAACAGCAGCAGCAGCCAGGAATAGGAATAGGAATAGGCGGAGGATTTAATGCACCTTCTTTGTCGTCTCCGTTTGGGGCTTCTGCGAGTGTGAATGCGAACAACAGTCCTTTTGGTGGTAGCGGCGGTGGAGGTACCGCGACTGGTTTTGGAAGCGCGAGTTCCGGTTTCGGTATTCCCGTCGCGACGACGACGACGACTGCGGGAGCGGTGCCAGCGTCTCCGTTTGGAGGAGGGTTTGGAACGACGGGTGGAGGAGGAGCCGGCGGATTTGGATCGTTGAATATGCAGAATGCGAATAACAACACCAATAGTCCGTTTGGAAATACTACCACTACTGCCGCTGCTAGTACTACGCCTTTTGGTGGTGGAAGCGGCGGTCTTGGATCCACATTTGGGGGAGGAAGCGGACCTGCTACGACTACTGCGAACAATAACTCGCCGTTCGCCGCAAATCCATCGCCGTTTAGCTCGATACCGTCATCTGTTCCTGCTAATACAAGCAGCAATCCGTTCGGAAGTGGAGGTGCGAATGCGAATACGAGTGGACTCTTTGGCGCGCCGGCGTCGAAACTGGCTCAGCAAAATTTGAACGTGAACGCGTCTCCATTTGCTCCCGCGACGGCAATGCCGTCTCCGTTCGCTCCGTCTTTGTCGACACCATTCGGTGGTGGAAACGCAGCCGCTACGAAACTAGGAGGAGAGAAGAAGGAAGCGCAAACACAGAACCAATCCACTTTCGGAGGAGGATTAATGGGTGGCGGAAGCTTTAACGACGTGAAAACGACGGCGTCGGGATTGAAAATTCCAACGCCCCGGACACAGATTGGTGGTGGTGGTGGTGGTCTTGCTGCTACTGGAATAGCACCGGCTGCTACTGCAACGCCTTCATTTTCCCCTTTCCTTAGCGGCGGAGGCACAAAAGCATCCGCACCTCCCTTACCGAAGACTGCACCTTTCGGTGGCGGCATGCAAGGATCGTCTCTTTTTGGGAAAACGCCACCTCCAAAGCAACAGATGAAGATGACGGCTTCCGCGATTGACGATTTCGGGGATGACTTACACAAAGCGACGTCTGAAAGGCACATCACGGGCACGTGTAACGAAATGTGTCCAACATCCGAGCTTCAACGACGGAGCGAAGAAGGCGACTTGGAACTTTTCGAGCGCGTGGATGGATCGAATAGAAATAAAACGTCCGTCGGTTTGTGTTGCAAAAAGTACACGCGCATTGTAGACGGCGTACAACCAGACATGGTGAGAACTAAATTTGGTTTGGCGAAAACAATGACGCATCTGTGGCGTATTCTCGATGAAAGACCCGAAGCGTTTGTCGTAAAATCAAAGTTTCTTTGGGATCGTTTGCGCTCTGTTCGACAAGATTTAAGTTTGCAGCAAATGTACGACGCGTTCGCCGCGAGCGCTTTGCAACAGATGGTCCGCTACGCGATAATTTCTGAGCACGAATTATGCGAGGACGCAGCGACGGCAATATCTCCTGACGGTCACAATTCGCATTTGAACGTCGAGCAACTCACGAAGACGTTGACGACGTTGCGTCACATATACGATGACCATCGCGCAAAGCAGCAAGCGTTACCGCTCGATCACGAGGCTGAAATGTTTGCGTTGCAACTGTTGTTGCGCATTGACTCTCACGGAAGATATTCCGTGTCCACGCATGAAATGCTCGGCGATTTAAGATCGGCCAGAAATGCGATATTAAATCACGCATTGGTCAATTTTGCTTTAGAATGCAGAAGCGCGTACATCGACGTGAACTGCGCGAAATTTTTCAAGTTGGTCGAGAAAGCAAATTACGTACAAAAGTGCGTTCTGCACAAGTATTTCGTCAAAATGCGTTCTAAAACGCTCGAAAGGTTCAACCAGAGCATGGCAAAAGGTCCGTTCCCAATCAAAGAGCTCGCGCGGATTTTCCGTGCGAGCGAAACGGAAACGGAGGCCTTGTGTTTGCATCACGGTCTGAGCGTTGTTCTGCATCGAGAGGACGGGAAGTGTGTCGAGTTTCGCACAACGACGTTTTCGCATCCAAGCGAAGATTTCGAGACGAAAAAGTCGCCCCTCGTGAGAACGAATATCAATCACAAATATCGACAGTTTATCGTTAGACACGATGAAATTGCTTCGGAAGGTAAGGTTACGGAGCAACTGCCGGTTGGGCAACAGCAGCAGTTACAGCAGCAGCAGCAGCAGTTACAGCAGCAGCAGCAGCAACAACAATTTCCCGAGCTTACAAAGAAACAAAAAGAAGCGCAAGAACTGCGAGAGAAGATCCAAAGAGTCGAAGCGGAACAAAAACGCGCGAAAGCTGCAATTGAAGCGAAGAAGGCAGAGGAAGCCCGCCTGGCGCTCGAGGCAACGAAGCGCGAAGAAGAAGCTCGCGCAAAGGCTGAAGCAGAACGCAAAGAAAAAGAACGCATAGAAAAAGAACGCAAAGAAAAAGAAGCACAATTGAGACGAAAACAAGAAGAAGAGCGCATTCATCTCGAAAAGGAGCGAGCTGAGAAAGAGCGCGCCGAGAAGGAAGCAGCGGCGAAGAAACGCGAGGAAGAGATTCGGGAGCGCGAAGAAAAGCTTGAACGCGAGTATCGAGAAAAGCTGGAGCGCGAGCGTCAAGAGAAGGAACGAATACGTCTGGAAGCTGAAAGAGCTGAACAGTTACGTTTAGAAGAAGAACGGAAGAGGCGCGAAGAGGCAAGACGTCAAGCTGAACTGGCGCGAAGGAAAGCCGAGGAAGAACGCAAAGAGAGAGAACGATTGGAAGCGATTCGATTGCGCCGATTTCGGAAGAATCGAAAAGCGATTTTACAACTGTTCTTGTGGCGTTGGCGAACAAGAAAAGACGAGAGAATCGCGACGAGGAGGAAAGAGAAAGCCTTGTCCATGATGTCATCGTCACCTTCGACGTTTGCCTCTCCAACCTTTTACACTCAACAGAAGCAGCAAGCTCCGGCGAACGACGATCTGCGTAACTTGCTCAAGAAAAGAAACGTTGAGTCGTCGATACCGACGGAAACAAGAAGCAAGAGAGAAGAAAAAGATGGAGCGTACTTTCGCGCGCTCGCAATACAAACGACGACGCTCGTTGACGTCTCTTCCTCGTTCGCGAGACCGCTCGATGTGCCGAAAATTTTAGAATCCACTCGCGCGTTTGCCGCACCCGGAAAAGGAGAAGCGAGACAGACGCGCATTTGGAAATTAGTTCTGTGTAGTGGTGCGGAATACGAACCTCCTTCTGTACACAGAGGTACGAGATCACCAAATGCTGTTGCCGTCGCGGCTTGGTTGCGCGCAAAATTATCCAAAAGCGCGGCGGCAACGAACAAAAGTAGCGAAGAAGAAGGCACAGTTCTAGCGTCGTACGCGTCAAAGCTTTCAATGCGAGAGCCGTTTCACTGGATAATTATCAGAGACATTCCGGGTAAATCTTGGACGCCACGTTCGCAACAAGACGAAGAAATGGAAGAGCAAAAGTACGAGGAACAAGTCGCCGGTCTCTCCGCCGGCTGCTTTGTTCTCGATTGCTCGTCTTTATACGAAAATCCGCGAACGAAAATGAAGGAAATTTCGAGAAACGAAGTGCATCGATTGAAACGTTTCGCCGCCGTGACAAAGCGTGGAAATGCACCACTTTTAGTCATCGCTGCGTCAAGTAAAGATCACAGCACAAGTTCATCTAAGAAATTGATCGAAAAAGCGTTCAGAGAGGCGGGAGTTCCATCGTCAGCGTTGATTATGCGCGTGGACGATGCGTTGGCGCGCTTTTCCTCGGCGGCGGCGTCCGGAGGAGAGGAATCTACGATGGAGAAGAAAGACGCCGCGTTCATTGAAAAAATCAATCGCGAACTCGAGAACCAGATCAAAAGATGCGGAAAGGCGTTCACCGGTATTCCAAATCGCGTGGAAACGTCGCTCGCGGAAGTGCTCGAACACGAATTTGCCCCCGTCGCGACCGATTTCGAACGAAAAGTATTGGCAGATTCTTCAAACGCACGAGACGCTGGGGAGAATCCTCCCTCCTTGACGGACTTCAAAATCGTCGTCGATTGTTTCAACGAAGCCATCGATAACGTGAAGAGAAAAATTCGAGAGGCGTGCGAGGAAGATAACGATTTCTGGCCGTACGTCGAGTTATCGGGCGCGTACGCGAACGAAGAGAAGAGAATATTCTTTGAGAATGTCCCTGATCCGCTTTGGCGTAAAGATGTGCCGTATTTGATCGACCAACTCGAAAGGGCAAAACTTCCGCGACCGCCGGTGGATTCGTCGGAAAACAACAAAAACTTTTTTGAAACCTTATCTCGATACGTTTCAGTGTTGGAAGACTCGGAATTCATCGGCGCCGCGAGACGACATCTCCAACGCGCTGGATTTGATTGCGTGCGAACGGCGCTTTCGCTGTGTGAATCGCGAGCGCTCACTTTGCACGCGAGCACGTCTGATGTGAAAGCGTACGTCCGAGACGACGCGTATACGCACTCGTTGCTTTCCTTGAGTAGTAAGAAACGTACGAACGAAATTGGAAGGAGTACTATGAAGAAACGTAGGCAAAGTCCTCTCTCGTATTTATCTCCAACGCGGTCGGCTGGATATCCGTCAATCTCTTTGCACTTCCCCACAACTGCTGGCGAAATCGAAGAAGAAGAAAGATTTCCTCACATAATCAATAACCATCATCACGACGACGACGACGACGACGACGACGACAATACTCTCATCGACGAGCGCGACGAAGATAATCGAGAAACCGCCGAAGAAAACGCGCTTCGGAATCTGGTTCGCGCCGAAGTCGCCGCCGCGGACGCCTTCGAGCGATCCTTCGCGATGCCAAAGAAAAAGCCGCGATTACACGCAGACGCCGTCCAAGACTTTACAGAAAAGCTAAGCGAAGAGTTGCACGCAGAGGCAAAGCTCAGAGCGCTCTTTTCGTGAGACAAAGTCGAGAGATTTTAATAGAGAAACGTCGATAGTATTTTATAGCCGCATAGACGAATTTTAGAACGAATGCTTTCCTTTTTGGAAAAGCACGACATAAAAAAAGGCAAACACTCGCGGACCTTTCTTGGGCGGAAAAAGGTTTCATCGCAGACAGACACTCGCTCGAAGTTTTCTCGCTCGAGGAAGTCGCGGTTTTGTGCGCTCTCCTCCTCGCGCGAAGGAATTTAGTATTGGTTTCAGTCGCAACTCTCTCTCTCTCTTTTCTCCAATCCGCCGCCCCCAGAACGGGAGAAACCAAAATGGGATTCTCGAACGCCGCCGCCGCCACCGCTGCCACCACCCCCACCACCACCGTATCTATCGAGAATCAAAAATACCAAGGCATAGACGTCCACTCGTTCGGCATGCGCATCCTCAAAAAGCAAGGCTGGCGAGAAGGTACCGGTTTAGGCCCGAACAAGAGCGGATTGAAGAAACATTTACACGCGTCGAGACGAGAACACAACAGCGGGTTAGGGACGGACAGGAGAGATACCACCGGCGTCGTCGGCGCGGATTGGACCAGGAACGCGAAGAATTTTGATGCCGTTTTGAAAGGACTGGAAGATTACACGAAGAAAGAAGACTTTGACGAGGATGACGAGGATGGGAGTAAAGGAGGAGGAGGAGACAAAAAGAAAGACAAGAAGGAAAAGAAGAAGAAGCGGAAGAAAGAGGAGGAGGAGAAAGCAGAAGAAGACGTTCCGGAACGACCGAGGAGTGCGGTTGGACACGCGGGGAGATATCATAAACGAGAGCGGGAGAAAATGCGGGAGTATAGCTACGACGATTTGAACGCGATTTTAGGCGGCGGAGCGTTTGGCGGCTTGGAAGAAGTGAGAGCGAATCACGATTCAGACGACGATAGGAAAGATAGCGATGCGAGCAACGATAGAAAAAAAGTAGATGATGACGTTATTAGGAAGAAAGATGACGACGACGACGATGGAAAGAGGAAAAAGAAGAAATCGTCGAAGAAGGAGAAGAAGAATAAAAAGAGTGATGGTAGTAAAAAGAGCGACAAAGAAGGTTCGCCTTCGGACGAAATGATGACGACAAAGTTTACGTTTCCTCCGAAACCGAGAGATTGGTGGGGACATGCGTTTGGGTTTTGTCAAGAAGGATGCGGGAAAGACAGCGACGGGTATAACGCGACAGGTAATAACGACGCGATGAACGAAAACAAAGACAAACTCGGCTTTACCGAAGACGAGCAAATCGAACTCTTCGAACGGGCGCACCTCACCGCGACGACGAAATCCTCGCACAGAGGTCTCGGACTCAGCAGCTCTGGGAAAGAAGTCGGTCACGATTTCGAAGGCACAAAAGTCGCGCTCGACCACGACGTCGTCCCCGAAGACGACGAGGACGAGAGGAAAGCAAAAAAAGCGCCTTGGTCTTCGCTCGCCAAGAAACTCTTAAAGAAGAGCGGAAACGACGGTAAACTCGACGCCGACGCGTTCTGGCAAAAGCTCATGAAGAAAGCCTTAGACGGAAACAAACCGGAAAACGCGACCGTTTGGGACGACGCCATGCGATGGACGATTCGGAGAGACGGGAAATTCATCGTCGGTTACGATTTCGTCACCTTGTGTAAATAGTACGCAACTAGACTAAATACTACTAGACATACAACAATATTCCGCCCTCTCTCTACAATATACTACACACCCACTCGTTTTTACACTCCATGCACACGACTAAAACCTTGCTCTCAACATCAGCGTTCCCCCACGTCTCCGCTTTCCTCACGTCCCTCGCGTCGCTCAGGTGTATAAACTTCGTCTTTCGCCCTTTACACTCTGGACAGGTATAACTCTCGCTCTCGATGCCATCCGCAAACACCGCCCGTTCCTTTCGTTTATCCATTTTTACTCGCATTTGCTCGACTTTCGTTTTCATCTCGTCCGTCATGAATTCCTCGTCGTGCATTTGGAGCACATCGTATGGCTGTATCCTTCCAGAAAGTACGTCCTTTTGCACGCTTTCGTTCCGCTTAAAATTTGCGCACAAGAATCGGATTTTAGATTTATACTGAACTTCACTGACGTTGTGAAACACCGCACTTTCGATCGCCGTCGCCACGTCGAGCAAAGGCGTTTCGTCCTTTAAGCTTTCGCCGAGCATCACGATCGAGTCGCTTCGGATGTCTTCGTCCTCATTTATCATATAGTTTCTCTCTCTTTTAAGAGCACTTCACTTTGGGGAAAAGCAGTTCACTTTTGCTCTCTGAAAGAGAGAGAGAGAGAGGATGGAACAAAACACGACCGCGAGTGGTGGTAGTAGTAGTAATAACAGTACTACTGGTAGCGATTTTGCGTCGTCGGAAGCTCGAGCGCGTTCCTCCGCGCTCGCGTCTTCTTCTTCTTCTTCGTCGAACAAATCCGATTCCAGCGCGGGGAACGAAACGAAGAACAACAAGGCGACGACGGTAACGACGACGACAGAAACGCCTCGCGATACGAATCATCATCAATCGAAGAAAACGCTCCCAGCGAGAACGCTGCTCGGTTTAACCGTTTCCGGCGTCTGCGCCGGCGTATTCGTGGAAACTTTGTTCTACCCTTTGGATACCATCAAAACGCGTTTGCAAGCCGCTCGAGGAGGAGGAGGAGGAGGAGGAGGAGGCAACGCGAATCTCTTCAAAGGCGTGTTCAACGGATTATCGAAGAACATCGCCGGGTGCGTGCCAGCCACGGCCTTGTTTTTCCTCGCGTACGAACCTACGAAGCGATATTTAGAGCGAACGTTACCGCCGGAGCAAAATTACGCGGCGATGTTCGCCGCCGGCGCGACCGGGTGTTTGGCGTCGAGTATCGTGAGAGTGCCGACGGAAGTGATCAAGACGAGAGCGCAAACTGGGAATAAAGTGCAAAGTTTAGGAGGGATTTTACGGGCAAGCGGTATCACCGGGTTGTTTGTCGGATACGGGTCGTTTTTAATTCGGGATTTACCGTTCGATGCCATCGAATTTAGTTTATACGAAGAGGCGAAGATTTCCTACGCCAAGTGGCGAGGACGGACGCCGAGCGAAGTCAGTCGCGCGGAGGCGACAATTTTAGGCGCCACCGCAGGGGGCATCACTGGATTCGTCACCACGCCGTTAGACGTCATCAAAACCAGGTTGATGACGGATACGTGCACGATCAGCCCGCTCAAAGGCGTCGTGGATTGCGGCACGAGAATCGTCAGAGAGGAAGGCGCCAAGGCGTTGTTCCGAGGCGCCAGTCCTCGAGTCCTGTGGATCTCCTTAGGCGGTGGCGCGTTTTTCGGGGTGCTAGAAAGCGCGAGGAAAATCTTCGTGCCTGAAAATTGGTAGTTCATGTATTTGTGCGGGCGGTAATTTGCGTCTTTAGTCGTTAGAGTATAGCTTTGTCTTTATAGATAGCCGCGCATAACGAGAGCGAATTGTTCGTGAAATCCAACTCTCCTTTTCCCCATAAATTCATTCGTGAAAACGAATTCTAAAGACATGTCCAGTGCTCGCGTCCTCCGCCGCGCGTTGCGCTCTCGTTTCGCGTCCACCTCCTCGGAATCTTCTCCTCTCTTCTCGTCCTCTTCCTCGTCCTCCTCCGCGGCGGCGCACGTGGAGCCAGCGGTTCCTTCTTCTTCTTCTTCTTCTTCCCGGGGTGAAAACAGATACGATGCGTCGTCGCTCAAAAGCGACATCATCAACCACATCGGCCAACCGACGTTCCAAACGCACCCGCACTTGTTCAGTGGGGATGATGACTTAACCCCTGGAATCTCGAAAAGCGAATACGCGTCCAGACGAACCAGGTTAGGGAAACTTTTACCGGAAAATGCCGTCGCGATTTTACTCAGCGGAGACGTCTCCTATTACCCGAACACAGTCATACCGCACGCGAGTTATCGACAAGATTCCGATTTTATGTATTTTACCGGGATGATGCAACCACACTCGGCGGCGATGATTATAAAAGACAGAGAAGACGCACCGTTGAGATACGTTTTGTTTACGAGACGGTACGATAAACGAGATGAGATTTGGAACGGTTGGAGAGCGCACCCGGAGGTGGCGGAGACGTTTTTCGGGTGCGACGAATCGGTCGCGATTGAAAGCATGGAAGAATACTTGAGGAAAGTTTTGAAGTCGTCGTCGTCGTCGTCTTCATCGTTTTTAAGTGGTGGTTTATCAACAGCGAGAAAGGTTTTTATGGATAAAGAGCGGTTTGCGACGACTGCGCATGGGAATCAAGTGTTGAAAGTAGTCACCGACGGCGCGTTCCCTACGCAAGCGTTGAAAGCAAAATCGCAAGCGTTGAGGTGGAGAAAATCGGAGAGCGAGTTGATATTGTTGCAAAAATCGGCGAGCGCAAATTTAGAAGGTATAGTAGCGGCCATGAGAAGGTCGAGAACGAACGAGGTGGTCACGGAGAGGGATTTAATGAACGTGCACGAGTATACGGTCAAATCGCTCGGCGCCGATCGATTGGCGTTTCCAACCGTCATGGGGGCTTCAAATCGTGCAACTATTGTCCACTACTACCAAAACGATAGAATTGTTCACCCGAACGATTTGTGTTTGATGGATGCGGGGTGTGAAATGAACGGTTACGTCTCGGATATCACGAGAGTGTGGGCGGGAGGCTCGGAAACGGCTTCGTTCGTCAACGACTACCAAAAAGCAGTGTACGATCGCGTGTGCGACGTGAGAGCTGCGGTACTCGCGAAATTAGAGCGCGATATTCGCTCACAAACACCGGTTTCGTTACACGATTTACACGTTGCATGCGTAGATGCGACGTGCGATGTCCTCGTCGACTTGCTCCCGTCTCAAACCGGCGGCGAGTCCATCACCAAAAACTCGCTCCTCTCCAAAGGCAAATACGCCCAATACTTCCCCCACGCCGTCTCCCATTGGCTCGGCATGGACACTCACGACACGCCTTTAATCCCAGGCTCCACTTCCATCGAAAAAGGCGTCTGTTTCTCCGTCGAACCGGGGTTATATTTCGACCCAAACGATACGACTTTACCGAAAAGTCTCCGCGGCGTCGGCGCGAGAGTCGAGGACGAGGTGTGCCTGAATGTACGAGGCGAAGTGGACGTTTTGAGTCGAGCCGTGCCCGTAGACAGAGAAGAGTTGGACGCGTTTATTACGAGCAACAATAGTACATCTGCTGCTACTACTACGACGACGACGAGGAGTCAAAAATAGATAGCAGCAGAACGACTAAAGCGTAGTATTAGTATTAGTATTAGTATTAGTAGTAGTATTAGTATTCAGTTTTTCCCGCCCAAACTGACTCAAAGAGCAAGGCACCAAAAAACAGCCTAAAAGTACCACACAGACGAGAGAGAAAAAACGAAGCGTCGAGCGTCACAAAATCGTTTTCGCCGCGCAAGTCCGCAACGAAAACACATACATACGAATATCCATTCGCAAACGTTTGCGCACAAGTAGCACGCGAGACTAATTATTTACCCGTTTGCGAGTCGACATCCATCTTTAAATGTCGATCCAACCATGCGCGTAAACAAAAAGAACAACGACATCATAACGTGTTCGTCTGTCTTGAATCACTTGCGCTCGAAAAGAGTTTGTGTTTTTTATTCGCTTTTGTTCTTAGCGCTGTTAGAGGTACGCACATATTCGCGAAAGACGACGTCGATTGATTGGAGAGACAGTCGACGAGTGATATTTTCTCGTTTTCTTCCACGCGCGATGGTCGCGAGTACCGTTTTCGAGGCGGATTCCGCGCGTTGTTTTCATTCATTCGAATGCGCTGGGAAGAGCAAATATCGCCACTCGTCAAGTCTTTTCAAACGTTCAAAAATTCAAAGATTGGATTCAAAAGTGTTGACTTTTTTCTTTCACTTCTTCTTCCTTTGTGCGACGGCTGTATTCTGACTGACACGTGATTCATCACCATCATCATCGAAAATGATCAATCTTAACAACAGGTCCTTCTCTGGTCCGTCGTTTTAGTCCCGGGAGACGCAAACTCCGTCTGGAATTTAAGCGCGCAACAGTACTACCAGCGAGAAACTGGAAATCTCAAATCGTTCCAACAACAACCGAGATTTCAAATCCAAGTCAGAGTTTTAGATCTCTATTTGGAATCGCTGGCGCATAAGCAAGAACATTTGTGGAGAAAAGAAGAGTTTAATCTTTACGACAAAAACTTACAACCTTTACACCCGGAACCACCAGATAAGAGGACGGGAATAGGCTTGAGTTTATCTTCGTTGGGGAGGTGTTTATTGGAGGAGGTGGTGTCTTCGAAGTTTTCGAAGTCAACGGCGATTGGCGAGCGCGTCAGCAACTACAATCTTAACGTTCGCGTTTAGTTTAATAGTTTCAGAGGCTCGCTTACTATATAAATCGCTGTATCACTACTAATCTACATACATATCCTGGTCGAAGAAGAAGAAGTTTATAACACACAAACACTTCAAGACGCTAGTTGGACGACAGAACGAACAACTACTACTTTAGAAGAAAAACTACTATATTATTACATATATATATAATCAACAACAACAACAACAACAAAACAAAAAAAAGGAAAAAATAAAATGGCGAGATTACAACGACCATCCGGAGGCGGCGCCGCGACGAAAGTTGCCGAGTCTGGGTACGTCGAAGCTTCGGTAGCGCCGGCTTCGGCGCCGCCGAAAATTACGTTGCGAAACGTCATTCCGGTGAACGACGTTATCGCGGGCGGTTGCGCTCGTGCCGCGTCGCAGTCGACGATTCACCCACTCGATACCGTCAAGGTCCGCATGCAAGCGTTAGCTGGCAAGGGGAAAGCTGCACAGGAAGCTGCCGCGGTGCAGAAAGCGGCTAAGGCGGTATCCACGGGTAAATATGGCGTCGGGAGCGCCTTCATGGCGAATGGCGGAAGCAAACGCGTCGCGTTGGCTCGAGGCGCTTCAGCCGTCGGCAAAGAGTTTTCCGTGCTTTATAAAGGCGTGTTCGGTGCCGCGAGTGGAGCTGGACTTGCTATCGGCACTTACTTTGCTTTCTACGGCGCCGCGAAGAAATTGTTGGAACGATATTCCGACTACTCCGTCTCCAAGACTGCTTTCGTGGCTGGCGGTATCGGCGCCTTGGGTTCCTCCTTGGTCAAAGTACCCGCCGCGGTTTGTATTCGATCCGTGCAAGCTGGAGTATACCCGAACGTCTTTGCTGCCGCGGGGACAATCACGAAAGCTGCCGGCTGGAGAGGTTTGTTTACGGGGTACGCGCCGACTTTGCTCGAAGACATCCCAGACATGGCGGTCAAATTTGCGGCTTACGAAACTTTGCGAACGATGCATCGCAACTTTTTCAACAAAGACGACGATGAAGCCGATGCTTTTGCAGACATCTCCATGGGTTTGATCGCTGGATCCGTCGCAGCTGCTGCGACGACGCCTTTGGACGTCGTAAAGACGCGCATGATGTGTAACGCCGCTGCGAGACCATCTTTTGGCGGCGCCATTGTGGGCGTATGGAAAGAAGCGCCGGCTGGCTTTATCAAGGGCAAACTTCCCATGTACTTTACTGGTGTCGGCCCTCGTGCATTCTCGAACGGTATCAACTCTGCCATATTCTTCATGTTCTTTGAAGCGATGCGTGCTGGGTTGAAACGTCGCGAAGAGCGCGTTGAACTCGAAAAGAGACGGTTACGAAGAGTCGGGTACAACGGCTCCAAGAACGAAGAGTTTCGATGGGCGAACACCGACCAACAAGTCGGCAGAGTCACGGAAGCCTCCGTGACGACGTCCACTTTACGCCACAAGTTTACGCTTCCCAAGTTGAAGAAGTGTTAAGCGTACTTCCTTTTATTACCACCACCTCCGAAAAAAAGTTGATTGAAAATAATATAAAAAAGCTCGAGACGAGAAGGTTCTGCAAGAAGCTCGCTCGACGAGATGGTGAAACGACGAAAAAACTCTGTGTTTCCAATTTGTACTTACTTACTTAATATAAATCGTACTATCATCATCCTCAATACTAAAATAATGTTACTGTGTATTATTGTTGTTTTACTGCGTTCTCTCTCTCTCTCTCTCTCGTTCGCGTTTGGTTTCTAATATATATCTTGTTGTTATTTCAATTCGCATCGTTTACTAAATTTATATGATTCTTCATTTTACGGTTTCACGGCCAAACTCATCGCCTGTTGCTGCTGTTGCTGCGCCACGCGCATCCCAGCCACGTAATTTAAAATCTTCAACCTCGGTCCCGGCGGAATTCGTACCTCTTGCAACGCGTTATCGTTCAACAAAAGCAAACAATCGTCCGTCAACAACCCTCTCTTAAAATTCTTCTCGTACTTCTCCAACCCGAGCGCCGTCAACATCCCAACCGCGTGCGAATAAAACACGTCCGTCTTTTCATTCTTCCCAGAAAACGACTGACCAATCTTCATAAAGGCCCCGTTCAAGAGCGAAAACAAAACGCCCGATTTCACCGCCTCTTGCGCAATCTGCATCGGCCCTTCCGGTATCGCCGCGTCCTGCCCTCCAAACGCCGCCTTCTGCCCGCTCAAACTCGACGACACCGACAGCGCCGCGCCGGCGCCAAACATAGCCAACATCCCGGTTTCAATCTCTGAAAATTTGTTCATCTTCTTAATCCAGCACGTCAACCCGCCTTGGACGGCGGTAAATACCGCTAAGTTCACCGCCAACACGTGCGGCGGTCCCGACATGGCGCCGGACATCGCCGGTTGATTCGCCATCGCCGGGTTCGTCGCCGCTTGTTCCGCGAGGTTTTTGTTCACCGTCCCGAGCACGAAGCCGAGCACGCCACCTGTTTGTTCGTCACAAAAGAAGAGAGAGAGAGAGAGCGTTAGAGAGAGAGAGAGAACGCGGAAAAGGTTGTTGGTTTTCTAACGACAATCTGATCAACATCGCCGCCAGAAAGAGAGATGAAACGAGAGAAAGAGATCTCTTTCGCGCGTACCTTGCACGGCACTCCCGGCCGAAATCGCGGCAATTTCCACCGGCAGAGATTGGTTCTTCAACCACTCGTCTACCTGCTTCTTCTTCTCGGTCACGATATCGCCGATGCCCATGATGTTTGTTTGCTTTTTTAAACGTTTGTTACAACTTTTTGTGACGATTCAAATCCAGAGATTTGGAGCAAAAAGGAGAGATATTTTAAGCGTTCTCGCGTTTACGATGTTTAATGTTTACGAGTATTATTGTCTCTACTCACAGTGTCTACTTTCTATATATTTACTTTAAAAACGAGTCGTCGTCACTCTATCCTTTTCCTCGCGTGTGTTGTGTGGTTTTGGTGTTGTTCTTTTTGTTCTTCTCGTCGTCGTTTCTTGAGCCGCTTTCTGTCGGCTTTCGAGACGTACGTCTTTGTCTTTGTCTTCTCATCTCTCAAAATCATCGTTTCTTTTTCTTCCTTTTCTCCGTCGTCGTCGCGGTCGCGTCCTTTCGTTTTCGTTCGCAAAACTCCTTCTTTTCCTCCGTTGTCTTCTTCTTCGTCGTCTTCTTTTCCTCTTCGTATTCTTTCCACGAGCATGCTCGTCCGGTTCGGAATCGAATCCGTCGTCTTTAACGACTTTCGCAATTCGTCCAACAATTTCACCTCTTTTTTATCCAATTCTTTCAACTCCTTCGCTTTCGTATCCTCGTAATAATCCCGGGCGAGTTCGGCTTTGCGACCAGCCTCGGCGACAGTCGCCGCGTGGCCGGATTTGTGCGTCCCGCCCATCTTTTAAATAGAATTATAAAGCATAGAAGAGGAGTACGTGAATGAAATTTGTATCTTGTGATGTTTTTTGTGTGGAAAGGCTGCCATTTCACAATTCTACTTAATTTTTTCTCTCTCAGTCTCTCTCTCTCGTAGACATTTTTTTTACCTGCGATGACCGCCTCTTCGGTTTCTTCCACTGCCGCTTGTCCTTCCTCCTCCTCTGGACGAGGACGAGGACGGACCACCTTGACCACCATTTTGGGCGTTTCTGCTGGTATAGAACGCGCTTTGACTTTCGTAAAAGGAGTTGTAGAACATGGCGTCCTCCGCGTTTGAGGAGTAAAAATCGCGCGCCGAAGGGCGTCCGTGGCGGCTTCCCGCCGAGTTCGAGCTCGAGGACGCGCGGCGTCGTTGGACGGAGACCGTGCTGTCCCATTGGTACTCAGAGGCGTCGTGGGAACGTCGGTCGGCGGAGGTTTTTAACGCGTCTTTCGCGACGTTGAGATGGTTGAAAACTCTGTTTGCGTCTTCGGTGAGCAGTTTGAGCACGTCCTCGTTCCCGGCGACGAAATGGCTCGGGAGCTCGTTCGGGTGGAAGACTTTGTCCGCGTGCGCGCGCAAGGATAACTTTTTGAACGCTTTCGTGATGTCGCTGTCGCTCAGAGATGTGGTGGACGAGTCGTCGGAGAAACCGAGTATGGCGCGAGCGTGTATTGGAGCGGATTCGCCGTACTGCTGTTCCAATTTGATTTCCACCGCTTTCAACTCTTTCGCGCGACTCTTGGCGTCGTTCTTTTGCTTGACGTCGCCGTTCGCATCCGCCGTTTTCTCGTACATGTTCAAATCTTCTAAAGACTTGTCGAACAAACGCAAGTGCGAGAAGATCGCCGCGCGACGAGAGTACGCTTTCGCGCGCGTCGGGTCGAGAATGATGGCGCGACCGCAATCGAGCATGGCGTCGATGTACTTCTGCGCACCCATACGCGCAGCAGCGCGGTTACACAGAATGGCGCTAACAAACTGTTTCGATAACGACGAATTAGACGCCGCGATGCACTTCGTGTAGTGCATCTCGGCCTCGTCGTACTCGCCACTCGAGAATGCGGAGTTCCCGCACATGCGCGCGTCGTATTGATCTTTCAGAACGGCAAAGATAGCTCCGGAGTCGGGACGAATCGCGTTAAACGTGTCTAACATGGTGAACGTTTTATGCTCAGGGCCATCTCCTCCAGGTTCACCAGTTTCTGAGCCGCCAAACGTTGGACCGGTGAAACCGTTCGTTTGTTTCGCGAACCGTTCCAAATCGTCCACGTCACCTAATCCGTAGTGCACGACTATGCGCAACAAAGTCATCTCGATTATGTTCTCTCTGACCGCCATATCGTCTTCCGGTTCGACCACGCGAGGAGGAGAGTGTTTGTTCCTCGTTCCTTTTGGTTTTGTCGGAGATAACGGGGCGAAAAAGTCGAACGATTCCAACGTTTCTAATGCTTCTTTATACTGTCCGCAAATCATGAGCGCGTTTATTTTCAAGCACGCCACGAGCTGTCGAGTGTCCAACGGCATGTGCGTCGCCCTGCCCTCAATATCCGTCGCATCTGTTATCGCCGATTTCACTAACAACTCGTTCTGCACGAAGCTTTCTCCGCCGTTTATGGGTGTTCTTCTCAAAGCGCGTCTCGCGTCGGTGAGATACGTCACATCTGAGATTATTTTCAAACGCTTCGCGTGCTCGAGCTCTACGCGCGCTTCTTCTTTTTCCTTCTCCGAAGCTTTCGAGCTCGAAACAATCGTAGTATAACACGCACACGCCGCAGTAAAATCAGCCAGACGCTCGTGACATTTCGCTTGACGCAAAATCGGTTTCATGTACGTCGCATCCGCTTTTCTCGCGCGCATGCAATCATCGATGCATTCCTGGATTTTCTGGCGATACTTCCAAAGCATATCCGGCGTGTACTTACCGTCCATCTCCTTCGCTCGTTCTCTCGATTCTTCTATTTGTATAACCATCAGCGTCGATGCCGCTCGGTTGCTCAAAAGTGTCCCCGCTTCTCTGCCTAACAGCTGTCTCGTGGGAAGAAACGGCGCGCCGCTGCCGTTGTTTCTACTCGGCGAAAAACTACCGTGTTTGTCCGGGGACGGCGCAATGCTTTCGAGCATAATTATTGCGCGCGTGTACGTATCTCGAGCCGCGCGGAACTTCTTCAAAGCCTGCTCGTCTTTATCTTGATTCACAAAAGAAGAAGCTTCTTGAAACAATCCGTTCGCTTCGAGTTTATACGCTTTCACATCTTTTTCTACGTTTACCATTTTCTCCATCTCTTTCTCGGACGAAGGACTATTCCTCGAAGGCGACGATCCCATCGCGCGACCGAACGCATTTGTTGCACTACTGCCCGTTGTTGTTGGCGACTTTGGCGAACCCGGTGACTTCACGACGGCAAACTTCTTATACGGTTTTCGCGCACCTTCGCCGTTTACTATTCGCGGGATTGGTCTTCCGTCGGTAGTAAAGTTGTAACCGACGTTAAAGGCAGACGCGCTGGGTAACGGACTACCACTACCGTTGATGTTGTTGCTTTCACCTCCAATGGTCACCTTTGAGAAGGAGTTGCTCAACACCGCCTGCGGGGAAAACGCGCCATTTTCTCGAAAACTCGTCGCGGCTTTCGTCGCCATTTTTGCCGCTTCCTTACTATCGCTCGGAACTTCTTGCATTCTATCGCTATTCGCGCTACTTTTGTTCTGCATTCTACCACCGCTACTGCTGCCTTTTGCTTTACTGCTATTACTCCTACTGTACGACTTTGGCTTTGTCGCGCTTCCACTAAATCCGCCGCCCTCTGAACTTCCGTCGCCACCGCCGCTTTGAAAAATCAACGGCGTCGAAGTCGCGTTCGCCGATCTCGTCGGCGTGGTGGTATTAAAACTCGTCGTCCTCACCCCGGGATGCGTCTCGGCAAACATAGAGGGCGAAAACTCCGTCGGCGTTTTGATGTGCGCCCACTGCGGATTCGGCGGCGACGGTTCTTCTTCTCGTCTCTGCTGACCAAACGTAAATCCAGGTGACGAGGTAAATCCTCCAAACGAAGACGGCGACTCCTCGACGTTGTTGCTATTAGTATTATTAATGTTCAAAGACGCCGGTGTCCCTTCCGACACGACGCTCATCGGCGACGCCGAACTTTCTTCTCTAAAATCACCAAACACAGTTGGAGAAGTCTCTTTTTGTCCGAACGTGAAGGCAGAGGAGGAGAAGCCGGGGTCGACGCCGCCGAACGGGTTGGCGTTGTCGTCGTCGTTCCTTTTCCCACCCCCAGGATTCGAAGGGGTCGGTCTCACCGAATGCCTCGTGCTCTTGTACGACGACTTGACTCTCCCTTCGGCTGCGAAACCACCACCCGTTTTTTTCTTCCCGGACGAAGTCGTCCTCGTCGTCTGAATCGTCGTCGCGTGGCCCGGGGAGAAGAGCATTCGTTTTTCCGCGCGTTGTTCGAGTTCTTCTTCTTCCTCCATCTCGGACGTCTCTGATTCTT
>Ga0209630_10000882_pt1 | contig 33892 bp, 36 predicted proteins | sample COG_01_FD_184745 | JGI IMG/M metagenome (GOLD analysis project Ga0209630, IMG submission 184745) | Pelagic Microbial community sample from North Sea - COGITO 998_met_01 (SPAdes) (version 2) | ecosystem: Environmental > Aquatic > Marine > Neritic zone/Coastal water | place: Helgoland, sampling... | reverse complement strand
AATAAATTAAGACGTAACAGAAATGACGACCCGACCCCAGACACCGTCTCGAGCCGCGACAAGACCTTCTACAGCAAGACCCTGCTACATGTGTGAGGGAGATTACGGTGTAAACGCCAAGGGGGAGTGTAATCTCTGTGGATACGGTGCGCAGAAGAACAAGCGTCGCACGGGGACGCCGGGCACGAGAAAACGAGAGCGGAAACGGCTTAAAACCGCCGATAAAAAGTTGGACCGGGTCAAAAACGCCGAAAAAAAGTCTGGCCTGGACATGGGTATTCCGAGACCTTCGGTTGGGTGCGAACCGCTCTTCGAGCGCCTTTCTGGACAAGACGAGATCTGGAATTTCCTCGTGGCACAGGGCGTGCTAATCCAGCCATCAGATCTCCGTACGCCACCGGGGCGTTTCGACGAGGATGTCCTTGCGGAGCACGGGATGTGTCCAGACCTCCTTTTTTCGCCATACCCATTTGAGGATGGAATGGTGTCACCATTGGACATTTGCATTGTAGATGACATTGCCAGCTACTTTTCGCCACACCATTTCGAGGATGGAATGGTGTCACCATTGGGCATTCCGTAAAGCTCATTCTTACCGGCTCGTTCTCTACACTGACCCCAAACGACGTTCAGTGTGTTGTTACGACACGAATGAAAACGAACGACGAACAACGAAAATCATAATCAAACAAACTGTTAAAAAATAATATATTATAAAATTAAAATAAGCGTAAAAACCCAAATCTCATTCAATATAAATATACATATACACAAACATTAATTGAAACACTATTGGAAACATTATTCATTGAAACACTATTGGAAACACTATTGGAAACACTATTGGAAACATTATTCATTGAAACACTCTGGAAACGCGCGCTGGCGCTTGTTATTTTCACCTCATGAGATTCGTGAGCGACCGCGCGGCCGTCAACTCTTCGTCGGGCACATCGTCAATGGACACTGCGGCTATTCCTCCTGAACTGGCTGCGGCTGTCGAGGACATTCCTCCCGAACTGGCTGCGGCTGCCGAAGCTCTGGTCACAGGCACCAACTCGAAAATATTGTAGAAGTGCCATAATTCCCCCCCTCCAGATAGTCGTGTATATGTCGTTCTACGATATACACGGGCGCCTGCACGCCTCTGGGGATATCTCGGTCTTGAAGGAGAGCTTTGCCAATAAAGAGAATAGGAGTGGTAGGCGCGTAAATGTCTATAAAAAATTATGCATTTAAAGAAGTGTATGGTATGTACAAATATTTGTTCAATAGAGTATCGTCGACGACGTCTTCGGATGTGAACGCCCCCCTGCAAATGGGACAGCGCAGTGCTACGGTCAGAGCATATTCGTACTGCATCTGATCGTGGTATTCGGGCGTCTTTTTGATAAGTTTTCTGATACATTCTGTATGAAAGCGATGTTGGCATGTTTTCAGATAGCATATGGTGTCTAGTGTTTCTTCGTCTGAACAAATCGCACAGTCGAAACGAGGTCCCCTGAAGGAGGCAAGGCGGTGTAAAATTTTATGTGCATGTACACCTGAATTGCCGAGTAGTATTTCAATAAAGTCGTGAGAGCACCATGGACCCCTGTGATGGTATTCCTCAGTACATTCGTCGAGCAGTGCCAGTGCGGCTGCGACGGCGCGGCCCTGTGTCAAACACGCGACTACGGAGGGTTGTATGACCCGCTTCGTATCTTTCAAGAGGCGCCTTTTCCATGGATGAGACCACCCAATAGCAGTATTCAGTGCGTGTACGGAGAGGAGGGCCCTTTCTCGCACCACGGATAGTACGCATAGGCGGCGTTCGCACGCCACCATCACGAATAGCGATCCGGCGTGTATGTAGTGTATGGGCGACTTCCCGACTGTGTATTCTACGGCGAAATCGTGTCTATCGATGTCCCACACGGACACGGTTCCGTTTACATGGCCGATAATTAGAGTGTTCGTTTCTGGCACTGTGGCTATTGCACTTACGCATTTTCTACTGGACGGTTCGCACGTTTTTATATCTCCTGTCTCGTGATCTACTGCGAATACAACGCCTTCGGACGTTCCACCGCACGTCCCTGTACCGGTCCCCGCAATACATGTAATGTCGCCGGGAACTTTGACGTGTAATCTTTTACCAGTGTCTAATATGTATATTGTGTTTTCAATCAATATTGTCGGTACTGGTTCGCAAGTTGTGAGGACTGAGCCTGACTCAAAGTCGGTGGTATCGACATGTCGAACGGGAATTTCTGAAAATATGTCCCATAGCGTAATAATGTGTCGGCCCCTGTGTTCGTCGACGACCCAGAGTCGGTAGTTTGGATGTGGTAAAATGGCGACGTATCGGTTATCTGTGTCGAGTGTCATTATGTTTGTCCCGGTGCGCAAATTCCACACGTTTAATTGATCGTCGCATATGGATACTAATCGCGTTGACATGGTGTGCATTTGAAGTATTGGACCCGTATGACTCTCGAACGTCCGCCTGACATGGTCCATAGACGTCATATTGGCGTATTCGTAAATGATCCCTCGCTTCGACCCAACATAAAAGCCACCTTCGCCCGCTACCATGGCTGTGGCGTGCGAATCGGCGCGCCATTCTCGCTCTTTGCGAATAGTTTCATGAACGCAACAGTGTAGAATTTCTGCCGCAAAGGTCACGTTCATATGTATTTTACGAGTGGCGAGAGACAGACAATGGCATATTTTTAAACGCAAAGGTGCGACGAGGTACATATTTCCTTGCACGTAGGACCACATTTTCACCAGCCAGACCATGTCTACTATTTCCGAGTCTGTGATGGTCAATTTGGTGTCAGTTACGATATTCCTATCTTTGTCAAATTGGGTTTTTTCGATGCGCATGATTTCGTCAAACACGCGGACATGTTCGCCTACTGCTGAAAAGGCGCCCATTTCGGAGTCGAACCACGCCCATGGCTTTGTGTCCCTGTTGTTTGACCACGCGTCTTCGTCCAACAGCGCGAGGGCGCATTCTAGCATTGTGTGTGGTCCGTCCGCGTCGTAATACGTCCAGACTTCGATTTCTTCGGTATCTAATTGAATCGTCAGGGATGTGTCCAGTGGTCGCCACTCTACCCGGGGTTCACCACCAACATGTACCTCTGTGATAAACCCCTTTAGACCACCATGGCGCACATAGGCGTGTCTGTGTGCAAGAGTAATTCGTTTCGGAGTGACGAAACGGCCCGACTCGCACAGTGGTATATCCATCTTTTCGCTACTCAGTTCTCGGTACACGTGCCTTAGAATAGTCGCGTAAATCTCTTTCATGTGATGTGTCGGTTCTTGTGGATAGTGAGAGTGAAAATCGAGTAGCCATCGAATAAAGACTAGGAAAAACCCATTGTCTATAGCCAGTCTAGCCCCAGTGGCCGAAAAACAGGAAATGGAGTCCTGTGTATGGACCAATGGGACAATCCAACGCATGCACTGGCCGCCGATGTCGTTTTCAGTAAAATGCATGAGAATGTGCCTAATCTTGACCCGACCGTGATGATACCAACACCATCGCACAATAGCGCCTGTCTGCAACTCCAAGTGGCGGTAACATACGGTTAAAAGTTCTACGATTTGCTCAGAGTACTCGTCGTTTTCAACGAGGGCGCTAAGTTTGGTCTCGCATTTTTCGTACCAGACGCGCAGTGTCGATGAGGGCAGGAACGACCAAGCTTTCGTGGCTTCGTAGTGGCCGACATCGAGAACTGCATCCCATATGGCATTGCGCAGGGCCAGATGTCGGAACCAAATTTTGGGGGGGTCCCATTCGGGTACCCGTGGTACCCACTGTTTCGCGGCCATGGCCAGTACGTCCAAGTATCTCTTTGGCCAGTGCTTACGGGGCGACGGAAAAAAGGGAGCAGTGATCCAATCATCTATTTCGGCGGGCCACTGTACAAGTTCGCTACGAAAACGAAATTCGTGTAGGTTTCGATTCTGCACCGACCAGACGCGATCAGAGACGGACGGAATGAGTCCGTCCGTCACGTATGTGAACGATAGGACTAGCTCGCCGCGTGAATAGACATGTATTTGGGTAGACGTGGCGACGACGAGTCCGAAGGAGCACCACTGTATGTTTTTGGCACGGACTGTTTTTTCAAACATGGGCTTTCCGGTGGTGACGTCAAATATGAGGATTTTTTCAGTGGTGCGCACGGCGACGCGTTCGTCTTTGTTTAGGGAGACTTGGTCACAAGGAAGTCGGCCCGTTTTAATATAATGGTGACATTTCCAAGACGCTACATACCAAATGCACAGATGACCCCCTCGATCGCCGGTAGCGACGACTGCGGTCGACGCGTCGCCGCATGTAACTTTTGCCAGGTGGCCCCGAAGCGTTTCGTGTGTACCGTCGCATGTGTTTGTGGCGACGAGACTGAGAATATTCCAATGAAGCACGTGTTTTGTATTTGGCACTACGCACCACCCGTGTGGTTTCTTTGGAAGAGAGACCACGGTCGGTTGACTCTGATCAAACGGAAAAATGTACGCACGGCCCTCTTTGTCATACGCAAAGCACTTCCGGTCGTGAATTCTGAAATTGCATAGTGGGACATCACACTCTACGGAAAAGTATGCCTTCTTGTTGGGGTATGTGACGTGAATCCTGCCACCGTATTGACGAACCAAAAATCCAGGCGCGACGACCAGATCCTGTGGATGCAAATCGTGGTTTGAAACCAAACAGTCTCCCGATTCGTATTTTGGGACCCCCTTCTCACCACAAATACCGTGTTGAAAGACAAAGGATTCCATTAACAACTATATAGGTAGCTCTTGTAGGGTAAAATGGCAAGACCGGGAAGACGCATTCCGCCCGTCACTTTGTATGCGGGCCAAGAGGAAATTCAGACGACATTTCAAAAAATGTCGAAAGCGTGGATTTGCTTGCATTGTGGAAAAGAATTCAGTCTTTTGGAAAGCATGGGACAGATGCAGTGTGATCAACACCCGGGGTTTTTGCAGGAAGACGGTCGATGGTCGTGCTGTGGTAAGCGACAGTTCGCAGCCCGCTGGTCACACAACTGGCCTGTACAGCGTATGTTTTCGTCGCGTGGTCCGTGCCAGTTCGAGTTGCCATATCGCCAGCTTCCCAAAGTGCGTGGTTGTCAAAAATGCGACCACAACACGAGTGATGCCCCATTTACACACAAAGATGCCATGGCCATCGGTGATTTATCGGCACTGTTGCCCGTTATCAATAAGGAATTCCCGTTTCATTTGCGCGCGGGGTTCGACGCTGGCCTTTTGCGACGGTGTGCTACACGCTCTATTGTTGTGCCGGGAAATGCCGTCAAAGTTGAGTATATGGACAATATGGGAGAAACGCAGAATTACGTAACGGGAGATGGCTCTGCTATTCCAGAGGGTATCGAGCTCAAAGCATGGGACGAGGACGAGAACCGAATTTCTAGTTGGCATTAATTTAAATACGTAGTGAATATGACATATTTAAATCGACTGATTAAATAGGTGTCAGTGTGAATATGTTTGCTTATCAATGGTCCTTCGGAACCAATTGGGTGGATTGTACCACAGAAAACAGCCAAAAGCTCTCCGCGCGTCGCGCCAACCCTTCACCAGAGCCCTTGTGCATTTCTAACCCATATGGCGAGCTTTGGGGCGTAGTTGAAGATGGTAAGATGAAATTCCGTCTTCACGGCGAGGACGAAATATCAGAGACTCAGATTCGCAGGGCACCCGAAGACGGCGAACTCCCTATGTATGCTATAGTCGAAATGTCTGGTCTGACATTGCTCAGTTACGAGGCCTGTCGAGCGTTGTTTTCCAACGAACTTCCGAAATCCAAGCGAGTCACATTTAAGTACGGTAACGACACATTCATGGCCCGTGACGAAGACTTGTTCCAGTATATGGACGGCGACTTCGTAGCATGTCGCTGGAAAAGAGTGGACATTTCGCGCCTACAATTTGAAGATATGACACGGACGCGTTTTTCATGGCACTTTAAGGGACCAATGCGCTGCGATAGGATGCGCCTTACGATTCGCTCGATGCTTCACGATGTCTCGCTATCGAGCGACCACAATCGCCTAGACGAACTGTACGAGCGCTTTTCTCCACGCGGCGGCGACACAGAGTACGGATCGTTCCAGTTTCCGGACTATTTGACGTCGATTGGCGAATCAGGGCTCGCATTCAAGGTAGCCGATGCTTTTTCGAAAATACCGACCGAAGATTGGACACCTTTTGACCCGATTACAAATATTCGCATCGAGGAGGCTCGCGAGCAGCACCGTCCGGTGGTTTTGTTCCGCACTGGCGGTGAGAAATACATGATAGTGTTCGATGCGGGTAACGGTGAGGCTGGTCAATCCGCTGTCGTGATTCGTCCGTCCAGATATCAAAAAATCATGGAGTCTATTGAAGAGCAATACCACGAGTCCGTTACACATAGGCATGAGAAACACATGCACGAGCTTTACGACACGCTAGTGTCCAACAACTTACATCCACGAATCTTTATCATGTCTTTGGCTGTCCAACGCGAAAGGGCTCTAGCTTCTATCGAAGACGTATCCGTGCGCGAAAACGTCTTGCGCTTGATTTCTGAAATAGAATCGGCGCGCGGCGAACAGTTGACAACCCGAATGCAACAATTTATGCCAACGCTTCTGCACAAATTCAAAGAGTGTGAAATAAAAATGTCGAGCGTCGAGCGCACAGACCCAAAACGTCTTTGTACCAAGGTTGTATCAACTATTGAGCATGGTCTATCGGTCCCAGAGTCGCAAAACGACACGACTCTTGATTTCAAAAAGCTTGTCCGTTTTATTCAGACAACCCAAAGTTGGCTCTTGCCCAAGGGTACGCAAACATGCGACATTTGTTCCGCGACACATCAAACTACTCTTACGCACTGTGGTTCTGCTAACGCGTGTCTAAAATGTTGGAGCGAGTCTTTGGTACAGAGCAATATGGCATGTCCGTTTTGCAGGGGTACAGTTGGTACAGGCCAACTGAAAGGGTCGGGGTCACACGTCCCGTCCTCGGGCTCACAGCCGGCGATGAAACGTTCGCGCAAGAGGAAACGCAGTGCCTACGACACGGCAGAAGATATTTTGCACGAGATTCACAAAGACGAAAAGTACACGAACATATCGCTGACGTCAAAAGAGTCCATGCGCAAATGGTTTACCATTCTAGTCAGAAGGAAAATGGTAGGCATAGCCCAGATGCCGAGAAACGAACAGGGTAAAAAAGAGTTTGTTGAGGCAATGAAAACGTTTAAATTACTAAACTAATACCATATGTTGTGGTTTTATACGATAGACCTCACTCGCTTCTCTGTATGCTTTTAATATATTGTTCTTACACGCCGTAAATGCCGGCTTGTTTATATTGTACGAGTCTAATGTATTCGCCTCAGGAAGTACTGACGTTAGATACGAGTCTCTTGGAATAACTTGTACACCCCCAAGGCATAGACCGCCTTTCATAATGTATAGAAACGACACAATGAACGTTTTGATTGGAAATAATGCCGGTGTTTGCTGTCCCAGAGGGAATTTCCGCGTAATCAGCGTCCAATACTTGCAGGCGAGATTTGCGTAGTGGTGCACAACCTCGTCGACCGACCGATCTTTGGGAATCAAATTCTTGAAAATATAGCGCCGATTCATTTGGTTGATGTACAGCGTGACAAGTGTCGTAAACACGATCATATGACCGCTCTTCTCGCACGATTTGATATATTTATTGATTACCTTTTCTGCTTCGTGCTTCATCTCTACATACTTCCGCTGCTCCATAAACAGACGTTCGTTTGAAAACATAATGGAAACCACTTGGGCGCGGCTAATGAACTTGTGCTGCTGCTGTCGTATTGTATCAGACGACTGCATGTCCATTTTGAACTCACTGTTTCGCACTAATTTTAACGGGTCTTTGTTCTCTTGGTGCGTAGCTGTCACGCGATGACTCATGAACCAAGTGTCCGATTTTACAGAGTCATAGCGAATGCCCGAGACCTGGCAGACGTGTCCTCCGTCGGAATGGTCAATAACAGTGCATTGGCACTGTTCATCGCACCAGTGAGGCGCGCCAGTCCTGCAACACATGTACATGTTGCGTATTTGCCTTTTCAACGTGCCACGATTCGCCCAAGAAGGATGCGATTTGCACAGTGATGGTATACACGCGTGTGTTTTGCCACCATGTCTCCAAACACCACCAATGACATGTTGTATGTTGCATCTCTCCATAGAACACTGATGACTAGCCTCTGACACGTGCTCGTTTTGTGCTCGCCACTGTTCGGCAAACACATTTTCCAACGCGGCCTTGTCCATCTGTACGTGACTTTGTTTGGTCTAATATAGATCGTTGCGTCCAATGTTCGGATTCAACCAGCGACCCCGTTCGTCCGCCAGACGCCGCATCTTATCTCGTTGAGCACGCATACTGTACTCGGAAGGCGGCCATACGTCAGTCGACGACGAAGAGTAATGTTCCGGGTGACGAATTACGTCCTCCCAGGTAAAATCCGAGAAATCATCTTCCCAGAGAACGGGAAGTGTTCCTTCTCTACGCACCGTTGTAAAGGGGACAAAATCGACCAAAATATCTTTTGAGGCTTTCTTTTCGCTGCCTATTTCGAGCTTTATGTGATATCCTGTAAACTTTCTGGTCAGTGCCATCAAAATATGCTCCATGATACTGCGTTTTCCTGTGTAATCTGGTAGGATAACATGGACCTCGTAGCCCCTATTGTGTATACGACGTGCGCGCGCGGCAATGCTTTCGATACTAAAATCGATAGCGTCCTTTACAGACGCCCCACCGCCCCATGCGTTCAGATACTCGGGGTTCAAACATTCGTTCAGAGACGCAACCGGACGGTTACGAGACATGACCCTTTTAATCAGTCGGATTTAAATATATAATTTTAATCAGTCGGATTTAAATATATAAGTTATGACCATTTAAATGATGAAGAAATTATTTAAATTAGTCTTTCAACAAAGCAAACTCGAAAGATGTCACCGCGTCTATTGTCCGTGCGTCGCCAACCTTAATAGAACCTTTTCGTGGCATGATCAACCATCACTTGAAAAAAAAAACATGGAATACAAAAGATGCTTGGCCCTCAGCAAAAAATGGAAGCAAAAATGGCCCAAAGCATTTGCGTGACTGTCGGGTAAGGCTCAACTTTTTGTACCTATAAATGCGGATTTTGAACTTCAAAATGAATCTCAGAGTCGGTGCCGAAGACACGGCAAGACAATGGTACGAAAAAATACAAAAGTTCGCCTACGGCCATATAAAACATCCCAAACCACTACATCAGTACAATACAAAAAGCTTGAAAACGATATTTGAGAGTAATTTCATGGGACTGCACACATTTAGAAACGCGTACGCGAGGAACCCGAGAGCTCTTCTGGGTCGCGTGGTCGAATACATAAGTAGCTTCGAAGATGCCTCGACACCACATGTTACACGGAGAAGTACGTCGGGTTACCTCGACCAGGGAATTAAGCTAATCTTTTAATGCCGTTCATTATTTTTTATTATTTGTAATACTGCTCCACTTCGTTATAATGAGACATGATATCCCTAGCCTTGGCGTCGTCCGTCATAAACCACGACGGCAGAGGGGTGTGACCGAATTGTTATGCTTCTGTATGAGTTTTTGTGGAGGTGGAGCATCGACCTCTGGGTCTGGAATCATGAACTCTGCGTACTTGGCCATCTCTGGACTGAGTTTGGTCACGTCAACCAGTGGCGAAGGAGAAACCTCTGGTTCGGCAGGAACAGCCTTCTTCACGATGTTTTCCACTTCTGAAAGTGCATGCATGCCGGTCAATCCGAGTTGGACGCGCGTATTGCGCAATTGTTCTAGCGCACTGAATGAAGAACCCTTTTTGCGGCGAAAACGTTTCCCTATGTCGTGACTATGATCTATCACGGATTATGCATTTGACCCCAAAATTCTCTAATGGATTAGAGAAATTGTTCTAATGGTTTAGAGAAAAAGTTCTAATGGATTAGAGATTTCCGAAAAAAATTGGCGCAAAAATCTCTTATGGATTAGAGAAAAGTTCTAATGGATTAGAGAAATTGTTCTAATGGATTAGAGAAATTGTTCTAATGGTTTAGAGATTTCCGAAAAAAATTGGCGCAAAAATCTCTAATGGATTAGAGAAAAGTTCTAATGGATTAGAGAAAGTTGAACGTGAGAAACTAACTATAAAGTCGCATGCCATCATAAACAATGTGGTGGTTCTTCGCGGGTCTTGTGTTGGTCGGGGCCGACTTTGCCGTCGTCGGAGACTGGGGAAGAGCCGGCACTGGTGAACAAATGGCGATGGCCAATACGTTGAACAGCCTAGAGCTCGATTTTGTCGTTTCTACGGGCGATAACTTTTATCCGACTGGACTGACCTCCGTGACAGATCCCCAGGCCCACGACTGGGTTCGAGTGTACGATGCGTCGGTTCCATGGTATGTATGCCTGGGAAATCACGATTATTATGGCAACGTACAAGCACAAATCGACATGACCAACGTATACTCGAAGTGGCACATGCTGGCCCGATATTACGACGTTGTCGTCGGTGATATTCACATCTGGTTTTTAGACACGACTCCTCTGTTGGAAGACAATCCGGTACACCCCGAAAAGCGCTCGGAGTGGTCAGAGCTGGAACAGCAGCGCGACAACGCGTGGAACCAGTACAAATGGCTTGAGGCAGGCCTCCAAAATTCAACGGCTATGCGCAAACTCATTATTGGCCATCATCCGTTGTGGACATTTGGCGAGCACAAATTCATGGCTAACGACGAGCTACGAGTGCGCGTTTCCGAATGGATGATGCTTTATGACGTAGAAGCATACATATGTGGCCATGATCACAGTCTGCAACACGTTTCTTCGTTTGGTCTTCAGGAGTTTGTTTCTGGCAGTGGTGCGTGGTCGTACGAGTGGGATTGGTCAACCGACAGGAACTATAGGGATTCAGTGGACTTACATTTCGGATCTTCGAAACATGGTTTCATGTTGGTCTCGGGGAAGACGTACGCTTTTTACTCTGCTTCTGGTATTTTGATGTACACCGTAGACATTTGATATTGTGTTCGGGTTAGTTTTACTCTAAAATTTAAGACATGTCATGTTGTCTGAAAGACGTTTGTCCATCAATTCCTTTTCTTTGGCATCAGCCGCTGCACGAATGCGCGCCCTTTCTTCACCAATGCTTTTGTCGGCTTCTTCTAGCGCGTCGTCAGCCTCTTTTTTGGCTGCCGCGGCTGAATCGTGAAACCATTGACGTTCTTCCTCGAACGCCTGTTGTGCCAATCGCATTTGTTCTTTGAATGCCTCTTCGCGTGCTTGCGATTGTTGATCGATTCCTTCTTTCCGTTTCGCGGCTGCTCCGGCTTCAAGTGTCCATTCGCGATATTGGGCATTGTCTTTTAGTTTCTCAATGTCAGCTTCCTTTTTTTGAGCGACCGCATCCGCTTGTTGATTGAAATCATTCCAAATGGCAGCCGTTTCCTGTGAAAAGATTTCGACCATGTTGATTTTTTGTTTGCATTCGGGACATTCTGATTTTAAACGATCTTGATAGCCCCATTCCGCATCGTTCTCCTTGACCCAATGTTGAATGAAATCAGCATTGTACACATGCCTGCAGGGTAAACAACGCACCGGACTCTCCGTGTCCTCTGTCATCATAATATAATTTTCGGGCGTTTTCAGTCTGGCCGGAAACTCAATGTCTACCAACTTCAACTTTCTGAATTGCTTCAACGTCAATTTGCCACCGCCGCCTGCCTCGATGATCGTCTGGCGCGTCGCAGAGTTTTTCGCGGATTCAAGAGGAGTCATTCCGAGTGAATTCTTCCCATTCATCGGACAACCTGCGTCTTTCAACAATGTGCAAATTTCTTTGATGGGTCCGCTTGTCCCGACAAAGTGCATAAATGTATTGCCATCTTCGTCGACTTGTGTGGCATCTATTCCATACTGCACCAACTGTGTGACTAATTGCAAGTCGGATCGTTGAACAGCAAATCTCAGAGTATCTCCACCGGGTGGAGCTCCAGCGTCAAGTAAATACATGAACATGTCCACGTTGAACAGCACATTGTTAATACGCACTGCTGTTGACAGAGCGTCGCGCAAAAAACTTCGGTCAGATTGACTTGAAGAAAAATCGAGCAACAATCTTAACATGTTCACATTATCATTAGCCACAGCTTTTACCATTAAGTCGCCCGTCAATGGGCCTGACATCGGGCACAAAAATCGGGCAATGCCAATTGTGTTTTTATCAACTGCTACCGACAACAATTTTGCTACCTCGGTTGGAGTAAATGGGCGGTTTAGCCGCCGCATCAACGTGAACATCTCTTTTATTTTTGGCAAAAGGACGGCCTCTACACTTGATGGTCCGACGGCAGACATGTCTTCGTCTTCGTCTTCGTCTTCGCTGCCACTGATCTCAAGACTGACAATCACATTGGCCGACGAAGGCACTTCGGACCAACCTGTTACGCTCGACGTGTCCAAATTATGTGGAATCTTGATTTCCGACAAACTACTGCACTGAGAGAATGCACGGTCTCCGATGGTCTGCAGCGCATCCGGGAAGGTCACCGAGGTCAAACTACTGCACTGAGAGAATGCACTCGCTCCGATGGTCTGCAATGCATCCGGAAAGGCCACCGAGGACAAACTACTGCAATCATAGAATGCATACGCTCCGATGGTCTGCAACGCATCCGGAAAGGCCACCGAGGCCAAACTACTGCAATCAAAGAATGCACTCAATCCAATGGTCTGCAACGCATCCGGAAAGGCCACCGAGGCCAAACTACTGCACCCGTAGAATGCATGCTCTCCGATGGTCTGCAACGCATCCGGAAAGGCCACCGAGGCCAAACTAGTGCACTCATAGAATGCATACTCTCCGATGGTCTGCAACGCATCCGGAAAGACCACCGAGGCCAAACTACTGCATAATGCGAATGCACTCGATCCGATGGTCTGCAACGCATCCGAAAAGGCCACAGAGGCCAAACTACTGCACCCACGGAATGCACTCGGTCCGATTCTCGTCACGCCCTCCTTGATGATAACTTTTTTGATATCCTTCCTTTCTTTGAATTGTTCTTCGCCGACATTGGCGTTGACCGTTAGTTTGCCATTCGCAAAATGAAATGGCTCGGCAGGGGCGGTCGCGGCACTCGACGAACTGCTCGACGAACTGCTCGACGAACTACTGCTTGAAGAGCTGGCCGCCGCGGCGGTCGAGTCAGAGATCACATCGTTGGCAGTCACTTCTTGTCCGTCAAATTCTATGGTTTCGGTAATCGTCGAACCTATCCAGCGACCAATTGAAACCGAAAGAATGTTTCCGTTTTCCAATTCAATGCCTGCACCATTAGGATTATCGGGGGAGGAGTATCTATGTAGGACAGTGAATGCACGACCGTTTTTGCCGTACGTTTTCCCCATTTGAAACGCGATCATCGGTCTGCTCGACGCCGAACTGCTGGACGCGCCTCCGGCCGAGCCAAAATCAAGCCTCTTTTGGACGCGATTTGGATCACTGGCTTTGATCATCGCCCGGACCATAGCCACTCCTTGTCCATACTGCGCCGACAAGCCCCCGCATTTTGACCATAGCAGGCCTTCCTGTCTCGAGTCGGACCACATCATAGCTCTGCGCAAAGATTCCGCCAAATGTTTTGCGACGGCTAACACGTATTGAGAAGACCTGCTGCTCGACACCTTCAAGCTTATCGTAAGAACATGGTCAAAGAGGTCGCTCCTGTTCGAAAGGAGTTGTCTCACAGCCCATTCTGCGATTACATTATCGGGTTTGTTCCTATTCATTTTTAGCAATATAAACAAAATGTCGAGGTGTCCCTCCGTTGACACCGCCATCCCGCAAAGCTTTTTGATCATTTGTATCACGTTTGGATTTCTGATATTTTTGAATTGTCGTTCAAATTCGCTTACGCTGCCCACTTCGACGGCGGCGTACATGTGTTCTTTTGAAAATGTTTTGAGTTGCAGCAGAATCTCGCGTGGTGTTCTTTCATCGAGTCGTGGCAATAATTCTGAGGCAAAAGCGCTTTTACCCAATTCTGCACGCAAACGTTTGTTGAAGTCGACGTCGTATCGGAGACGCTCACTGGCGAACTGGAATGCAGCTGGATGTGGTGCGTGATCTGACATCCGTGTTTGATCTGAGAATGGGATGCGCATTGGGTATTTTTGTTGTCCACAGATCGCTTCAAAGACGACATCTGGGTCATCTTGAAAGTCTGGCAAATACTTGAGCATTGCATAGCTTTGTGCCACGATTTTCAAGACAACGCTTTTATCTTTGAGCCAGACGGCGTAGGGTAAGTCATAGGCTCTTCTTTGTACGACGATCTTCCAACTATGATTGATATCAATGATCGCCTTCTCTTTGGTGATTGTGACTTTAGTTTTTTTCGTCGGGCGTCCATCTGCCCGAACGGATGGAGGCCCGCGCTTTGGTGGTTCGGTCGGCGCAAAGAGCGACATTTGTTTTTATGGTCTTTTGACTACGATTTAAATACGTTCAAATTTTAAAATTATACATGCGTTATATTTTTTAATTTTAGGTGTCTTTTACACTCGCGTAGACCATGCCTGTAGCCGTATTCGGGTTCGACTGGGATCTTACACTCTTCCCCGTGTCCACCGATGACGATACGCCGGCTTCCGATGTCCTAGAGAGTAAGTTGGGCGAAATAGAACTGTCAGTACACGATTTCAATGCGTACGTGTCTGAATTGAAGACGTACCTCACAGAAATGACGAACATATGTGCCAAAAAAGGTTGGTATTTTTTCATTGTCACTCGAAATTCTGAGGCCAATGTACGATACCTGCTCAAGGAGGTCGTACATGTCAACGATAGTCGTTTCGTCGTCATCGCCGAACCCTCTCGTGCACACAACAAAGCCGAACTCGCACGCATACATCTTGGACCCGTCTCGATTCACGGTGCCGTCATGGTCCTCGTTGACGACAGTGAGAAAGAGTTGAAGAACGCGGCGGCACAGGTGTGTGCTTGGAACGAAGCAGGGTATGGAGTAACCCTTCATAATATTTGCGTGGCGAAGCCCTGTCGTGGCGCTCTATACAAAGGCTCGACATACGGCCTCATGAACCAATCCGACGTTTGCGCACAAATCAACGCTCTGATCAAACAGTATGGCGTATAAAAGCATTGTTCTGTGTTATTATCGATGCTCCCTTACACGGCATTTCGTAAAACGTTGCAACCGTATCTTGGGAACGCGCCAGACTATTGCGTAAAAAGCGTAGAACAGATAAGTGAAAAGCACGTTGAAGTTTTAAACTGTGTTTCTGAGTACTACGCGACCTTTGCGTCTCATGCCGTATTTCTTCAGAGTGTTTTGAACGAAACACGGTCTCTCCTGACAAAATACGGTGTCGAGTACTCTGAAAGGGGCATTGACGCTGCAAAGGATCGTCTTCTGCCAATAGTGGAGAAATTTAAAGAACAAAAACACCAGACAGACAAGGTTTCCCATGCCATTTTATATTTGGTCATCGAGTACGTGAAGAAATCGCCATTTAATCGGGGAGTGTCCTTGGAGGAAGCACCCACATTGGCCGTCATGGGCGTGAATATATTTTTGGTGGCGTTTGCATCGACGATCCTTGCCATGTCGGTAGTGCGTCAAAAGTTAATTACCGAGTGAATAAATACAGGACGAGTCATTCAGGTGCATTTGCAGACACTTACAAGATTGATTCGTTGCGACAGACACGGGCTAGACCGGGCAAGTCGACGCCTTGAGAAATCCTCTTTAATTCCATAATTTAAACAATTATAATATTGTCGTCTAACCACTGCGCCGCGCCTTTTATCATCGCAAGATCGTCGTTCTGATATGCTAACAACATTTCCATAATCATATCTTCTACGGTACTGTCCACGTTACGAATACATTCGACTCTCTTTTCGGGCAGACCGACGCGCAATTTTACCATATCATCACACGTTGACGGTTCGTCGGGAATAAATCCGTAATAAATATAGGAACGAAACAAACCAATGGTATTGTATGTGTCATAGGCCTGTTCTCCCGATTCGATGCGCTTGTTCGATCTCAGTACAATTTCATCGCCTTCGACAGCGGGGCTAGATGCTGTTCTATCGTGATTGAATAATTCCAAGAGGGGTCGCATGCCTGAGTTCCAACCTCTACTTTGAACAGCCGACGTCATATTATCGACCTTTGTTGGCCAACGCTTCTCGATAATGTCCAAGCCGTATTGAGTTAACACTGACTCGACCCGGTCCATGCACAAGGGATTAAAGCAACGGGTTTCCAGTGATTTTATGTATGGAGCCCAGAAAGGATTCGTCTCTTCTCTTAGTTTGTGGACAAGCGTATCCGTCGAACAGGTGGTGCATTTGTTTTGCCCGTCACATTGCTCGCATTTGTACTCCATAGAAAGTGGGATTTTGGCCAGTATTTCTCCGCTTTCGACGGTCTCTACAGCATACATGCCTTCGTCGCGATACTCTAGAGACGCGTGTAGGTATGCACCATGCCCCACTGCCCAATCTACGTGATCCCAACCCCGAGCTCGGACCACACAGAACATTATTAGCGCGACAGTCAGCATATATTCTTGGGAAGGTTGGCTATTATATCGACCGCGGCTTATAAAATTGGATGTGGTCTGATCTCGAACACGGACCCTCACAAAACCGTGGTGCCATGGACACTTCAGTGTACGCACTATTTGGTCTGGCGCCAGAGGCCTCGCCGCGTGATATTTTGGAGCGTTGTAAATCGTACTGTTCGGATTGGAATGTTTCAGCCGTGCGTCTCGGTCTCTTGGAATCCCAGAGCGTAGAAGAAGCCACTGTCAACGCTGTGCGCGTGCATGCAGAGGGTAGAGCGTATTTGAAATCTGCCGGTGCTATGCTTTTGGACCCGTCCGCACGCCAGTGTTATGATGCATGGCTCGACGCGTGCAGTTCCCCTAGTCCTGAAAAGATTACGCTAACGCGTTCGAGACTGTTATGGTTCAACCAAACAACGAGTGGCGTTCGTTTTGGCGACTCGATGATTGCGGCATTAAAAGATATGCCGCGAAAGCGTGTAGCCTCGTCGACGGGCACGTCTGTGGCGTCCCGTCCTAAATGTCGTTCATGCCTCAGTGAATTCAACTTTTCGGAAGACTATTTGGTACTTCATTGTCATTGCACTACCCGAGTGGGCCATGTGGGATGTTTGACCGACTTTTCCAACAGCGTCGGTGACAAGTGCCCCGTGTGTCGGCAACAGCTATTGAAAAGACATCAAGTGAGTAAATATTTGCTTTGGAATGTGCGAGAAAAGTATAAATTCATCACTTAATTTTGTGTATGTGCTCTATGCTTTGTTTGTAAACGACGTGTACAGTTCCGTCCGTATCGCGTACCGAGTACGCGTGTCTCTGGGTACCGATACACTTGCCCGAGACGCTGGAATCGAATTGATAAAACCCACCAACTTGTGCCAGGTTTGAACAAAGCCCTTCGTCGCTCAACACAATAGGATGGCCACCGTCAATGCCATAGGTGTGCAGAGGACCCATTGAGTCGAATTGTGCGTCCAGGACGTGCCCTTCTTGTGTGAGCGAAAACTCTTTGTCGGATCGAAGCCACTGCAATTCCACCAGAGCTTGAAATAGCTCTTCGATGTTTTTGCAACGCACAAGAGTTTGATTACTTTTGTATTTGACGACAATGGACATTTCTGACGAAATGTGCTCTAAAACGCATGCTTTCAAAACCGCGTGCGTTTCTTCGTTTGGGGCGATCCGCTGGCGCGCCCAGGATTTATGCCATGGCGTGATACCTTTCTGGAGAACGGCCTGAATGGCATCAATGTAATCCGAGCTCGACGGCGGCGATGGCGACCACGTGTCGTGCATCAGTGTGTATTCGACGAAGGGTGTACCACCAACGGCCAAAATGGCAACTACTGGATCGGTGTCGGACACAGAGCAGTAGACGCGACCGTCTTCGCGCACCCGAAACAGTTCTGTTGGTGGAATGTCGACGGGCGAAACGCCGGGTAGAGAGTCGAACTTTCGGAGGTGTCCGCCTCTAAACCGTATTGCCACATAATGCTTGACTATTTTGGTATCCACAGCAACAACATAACCTGAAAACAATGGGTTAAGAGCCAATGCCGCGTGGAAATAATCCGAAGACATTTTTTCCGGGTCTACGCGCTGTACGCATTTGCCTTTATCCGTGAGAATGGATTGGAGAACCTCTGCATGGTAATAGCCTAGCTCTTTGTCGTACATTTCTATGCCAAAGGCGCTATTTTCTAGTTCGGCCGCTTTGTTGTCCATTTCCTCTCGGTTCACAATGTGCAGCCCGAACAAATTTTGTAGACTCCGCATGCCACACGTCAAGTCGCCTCCCGTTTGTCGAATGACAACTTCTTTCTGAAGGGCTGGAAACGTTTGCGACACGACAGCCTCTTCGTCTGAAGAAGAGTCTGACGTGTGTATTAGTTCAAGTGTTTCTTCGGGTTGCAATTTCTGCTCTTCCATTTCTCGTCTTTCGCGTTCCCTGCGCTGATATGTTCTATAGTAGGGAGAATACAACAGTGGCATATTTCAGTATTTGTCAGGCTTTTTATACGGCCCATTGGTATGCTGTAATTCCTTCACCGACGTCCCGCTGCTGTGCCACTTCTGGCGGGTCAAACATAAATCGACACACGCGCCCAAAGTCCATTGACCCATACAAAATGCCGCGATAATCTTGTCTTACAAACAGTAGCCACAGTTGAAATGCTTCACAAAAGGTCCCGTGCGGCACTAAATGCACGAGACCCTTGTGCATAACGTCGAAACGACTTCGTCGCTCAATAACGACAGGGACTACTGCGTGCGCGAGCTTTGCACGATGCGCCCAAGATTTCGCATAGGAGCAAAAAAAGAACTCTTTGAACGATACTGAAAACGTAGACATGAAATAGGCATGCACCATTTGCAAATGCAGGCCCTCTTTTACCATCGCGTTCGCGTGTAACTTTTCTTTTTTGCCGTAACTTGTCAGATTGTTGAGTTTGTCAAGAATGGCCAAAGGACGGTTTTCGGCCAGTGACTGATAGGACGAGACACGCGAACCCCTGGCATTGTACGAGGCGCGCGCGCCTTCCGACAAACGCCTGAGATTGTCCCACGTCAAATCTTGCACACGATCTCGAAACTTTCGAATTGACAAATGGCGATTTTCGCGCGCGACAAAGTCGTCCCACCGCGAGTCGGGCATCTGCGCGACGGGTGGTACGGTGTCCCATATGGTGTATTGTGCAAAAGACCGACGTATGAGCATGAATCTCGCATATAATTCAAAGACGAGCGCGGGGTGAATTTGGAACATATCGTTATCCAACGGTACTCGTCTCGATCGCACGTCAAACAAATCTGCCGGAGCCGTATGAGTGACGAGCCAAGCCGCACGGAACTCCAAGGCGTTCAAATAAATCATAACGTGATGGTTCAATTCTGGCAACCCTCTCCATCGTTGTTCAAAAATGTCCAGTGCGTTGAGCAGATCTGTCACGGTGTAGGAAGACGTGTCGTAGGAGGCGTGTGATCTCAAAGCGTGTACGCGCATCCAATCGCGCGTTTCGGACGGGATAACAGTGCATCCGGGTTTGGAGGACAACCATCGACAAAGGCATATGCATGTGTACACGAACATACCCTCGCACCACCCCTTTAGTTGTCCGGGTATGCGACCGAGTAGCGAGTCCCACGCTTCAAAAACATACACTTCGAGTTTCGACGCGAGTCGGAGGTATGGCAAATCGTCATTTTCGTCTACAATCATAGAACCATCTGCATGCGATAACAATATGTCGTATGTGTCCAACAAATACAAGAATAGATCGGCTTTTTTCATTTGAGGCTCAAGCGAATAATTCATGCATTCTACGAGAGTATGGCATCTGAATATAGATTTATAGTTTGATCGATACATTATATGGTCCCCAATTCATTTAAATACTATCTGTCGAACCAAATCCACGAACACCGCGGTCTGTGTCCGGAAGTATCTTGACCACATCGAAGCGTGGCGCCACGACGGGTTGGACAATGAGCTGAGCAATTCTGCTCAAAGCCCCAGTCTTGAATGTCGTGTCCGAATGATTAAACAATTTAACCTTAATGGAACTCCGGTAGTCTTCGTCGATAGTGCCCTCGAATGCGGTCACGTCGTACTTGAACGCCAGAGACGACCGACCGGTCACGCGCCCATAGTGTCCGGCCGGCAGGGCCAGAGACACGCCCGTATCGACGATTGCAGAACCACGGGCTGGTACAATGACGTCCTCAATAGCCAGCAAGTCGAATCCGGCTGCTCCAGCGCTTTGGCGCTTCGGACAACATCCGGGACGCTCTACGCACACCTGGGTCCTCAACCCCGTGTCATACGGCTTGAAATCACCAAGGCCGAACATTACCGCGGGCAACGCCGGCGGTAGGCACAGGAGACCGGTCGGGACGTAGTCGTCGGGTTTCATAAAGGTGGTCATGGCTGTCGTCTAAAAATATTTTTTTAAATTTAAAGGTATTTAAATACACAAGTCTTTATTTAAATGTCACTATTGGCGTCTGAGCCCAAACGACGCCGATCGACGATCCGTGACCCCAACCCGGAAGGGTCCAAAAGGACACGCGACGAATCCACCAGGGCTGTAACCGAGGCTATACAAACCAGAAACGCCGAAAAAATGTTTTTACTTATTCAAAGACCAACGTTCTCCCCATGCGTTCTGGCAGCATGGTGCGTTGAGACACCCCAAAAAGACGTAAGACGCATTTTCTCATCCGTTTTTTCTATCGCTGAACAGCACTGGCCTGAAGATTTTAAATTGGCGTTCGTGTCGGCGCTATCAAAACATTTGGCAGAGGCATTGTGCAGCGCCGTACTGCAATCCGACCCGACCACCGAACTCAGAATTTGGCAAAGTTGCAAGATCTTGGCATTGGAGCACGGACAACACTTCGAAATAGTTCGCGCACTGATCGAGGCCAGTGGAAGCGGACTTGGTCGTTTTGAACGCAACGAGACCTATCAGACTCACGGCAAAACCATTACAGTCTTGAACGTTAACGACGCACGGACTGAATTGGTATTGTGCGTTCGAACGACGGGGTGCGCGCCGGGTCAGCGCATAGTGTGTTGGCCAATCCGTGTTTCGCACGGCAGAGAGGGCGTCACACTGGGAGACGGAACTGAAATAGACGCTTCGGGTGTCGTCGGCGAATCGCGCTCCTCTTTCGCTGTAGAGCAGGCCAAATTGCAAAAAGTACGATCCCTTGGGTCTGCATTTACACCTCGGGACCTCGAAGTACTGATCAAAACGGCTGTGGACCACAATGCCAGTGAAATTGTTATGTTCTTGTGTCCGACAATTCGTCTAAAGGACGCCGCCTTGCGGGCTGCGATACTTTCGGGGAATGTCGACGTTATCAAAACGATGCATAGTGCGGGGTGCTCGCTCATGCAACAATTTGACAACGGATCATTACTCTTTGAAGCCGCGGCGGATGAAGCGGTCCTGAAATTTTTGATTGAGCAAGGTGCTGGCGGCGATATTCATGTGGATCGGTTTAGGAAATTAAACGTGGCAAAAATCCACTTCCCGGTCGGCTTGGATACGCCGGAAGACATGTTATTCTCAAACGACAAAAGGATACTAAAACCGACACGTTGTTGGCCGTGCAAGCACGTTTTTTGCGGAGACTTCCTTCATCATTGGTTGAAGGAGCCGCTTTCTGAAGATTATCCGAACGGGCTGAAAGAAACATGCCCGAAATGCAGACAGAAAATTGGTGTCGTCGAGATCTTTTCATTCGCGAGCGCTGCACATTGGAATGAGTCTGAAAAAAACATAATGGCAATTGTCCGACAAAAGGAGATCGATATTGAACAACTCAAGTCTACGCCAAAATACTGCGTATACATGACAAAGGCCGACGATGCGGATGGCAGAGTAGTCTCCGCTCAAAAGGCAATGCGACTAGCCCAGAAAGAGTCCGCCGTGGCCAAAAAAATAGCGGATGACAGTATCAGTGCCGACAGGGCGCGTATTCGCACTATAGCCGACGCGAGAGAAAAAAATATTCGCGACCATCAGATCATCGATAAACGCATGTTAAACTTTTGATATTTTTTTTTTAAAACTTGGATAAGTTTAGAACAAGTGTTTATCGTTATATAGTTACTAATCTATGTGTGGATGGATACCCAATTGAGTGATGTCCAGTCGCTCATGGGTAGTATTTTGACTTATTTAAAACCAAAGGATATCGCGCGTTATCGACAAGTCTCCACGGCGCGCTATTCCAATACTTGTGAGATTGCCCCGAATTGGCAACGGTATGTACAGTCGAACTTTAATGTCCGCCGTTGCCGAGTCTGTCGTTCGCTGAGGGCGGCGCGCAAGACTGAGTGGTGTGGATTATGCGAAGCCAGGGTCTGCGTCGACCACTTGTATCGTTGTCGCAGCTGTTCCGCTATCTACTGTTCCGACTGTGTCTTCCATTGTTGCCGGTAAAGTTGGTATCGTGGTCGGTGGTATTTTGGCACAACACGCCATGGCTATGTCTAGCCATGGTTGCCATTCGGGTTCAATGGTCATAGGAATCTTGGCAACGTAGGCCTTGTGAAACATTAGCCATATGACCCTACGTCGCTTCAAAAATCCCTCACTGCTGGCTTTCCACAGCACCATAAGGATTGTTTTCCCGAACGCATATACATCAGCGCGCCTTGAATGGTCTGAGGGAGTGCCGGGCCAGTGTTTCGTACCGTCTGGCGGGCACATAAACCCTTCGGTACCACAATGTGTAAAGTCTTCGAGCGGAGAGCAGAAATCAAAGTCGATGAGTTTGTAACGCCCGTGGTGACAAACAACATTTTCGGGCTTTATGTCGCGATGTGCCAGCGAATGACGGTGTAGCCAATGAATGGCTTCTGCGACGTCGCGTAAGGCCCCCGTCACTGTTTTTAACGAAAATGAGTGTTGCATCGCGTCGAACAAATCGATTCCGCCAAATTCCATGCGAATCGCAAACGCCCTCTTCGTTAACTTGTGGACCGAGGCCGGTTTCAGAATGTAGTCGGAAGTCGGTAGGAGGAAAGCGCGCATATTGTTGTAGTACAATTCTAAATTTTCTTTCTGATTGTTATGCCTGCGCAATTTCCACAAACCACCCTTTAAATCTGTGTAAAAGCAGCTCTTGTCCGTGTTCATGAACTTGACTGGGCTTAATAATTGTTTCGTGTGTTTGCACAACCGATTGTACTCGATATCGGCCGTCTGGGATGTTTCGGGAATGGCCGCGATACAGCCCATGTGCATCGCCTCGGGTCGTATTTATAGTATTTAAGGTTAAGTGCTCTTTTCACATGTTTCTGCCCAAGAAAAAGCGCGAACAAACCATGGAGATAAAAACTTCTGTTCCTATCCCCGCGTCAGGGTTCTTTTCGAGAATAGTCGAAAAAGCGACCAAAGCGCGCTTGGACATTGCAAAATCGTTCATTGCCATTGCCAGCACACAACCAGGGCGCGACGGCTACGGCAGTGGTCGCTACTGAACAGCACAACACCGGTTGTGTTTGCGCGCCACCTTATAAAACGTTTTCGATGCGACACTTAAACGAGCCGATTTCTCTACCAATGCGTCAATGTCATCGCCGCGCTGCAATATTTTAGTGACGTTCTCGTGCATGATGACCAGTGTCTCGTCGAGTTGACATTGGGCGCGCGTCAATGCATCCACGGTGTTTGCATGTTGACATTGCGTCAAAATGATGCCCATGTGCTCTTCCGAAGCGTCTTCGTGCACGCGTCGCAACAACTCGAACGTACAGCGCGTCGGATATTCTAAATCGGTAAATAAGGCGGTGACGAGATCTCCAATTCGATGACAACACAAGAGGAAATCCCGATGTTCGAAGGTTTTGCGCTCTGGATCATTGTCGAGCGATTCGGCAGCAAACGTGGCAAACTCGCACAACAACTCATTAATGGATGAACGATTAAAATACGAGAAAGATGATAAATCGCATTTATACCAATATTTTTTTTTTTCAACGTCGATACAGAACACTGCCACAATACGCATGTCTTCCACTACCGGCGGTTATATATACCACTGTTCGGACGCGACCAGTTCCGGATAATGTCGTCGCGTTCTTTCAAAGCCCGCTGGTACCGAGACAACGTTTCTTCTAACTCGGCCAACCGCCTTGAAATATTGTTTAGCGACAAGGCGCACTCTTTGTACAAAGAGTTATTCTTATTTGCGCGCTCCTCTGCCTCAGCCAAACGCTCTACGAGTTCCATTGAACGTTCTTTCAGTGCTCGCTTTGCAACCACGTTGTCATATTCGCCAGGCATGCGTTTTTTGTACAGGTCGTGCAAAAGCTCTTCCACGGGCGTGTCTGTACGAGTAGACATTTCCTCGTATATGGTCAAAAATGTATTGCTAACGTGTGATATAGCCGGCCTTACTTCCACTAAATACGACCGGAGTGTCTCGATAACACGCTGCACTTTTTCTGTCGGTTCACATTCCTCGGAAATAATGCGTACAGAGGCTGGAACATCCGACGTTTTCCACACAAACTTTGTGTTCGAAACGGCGCATTTGTGTGGCTCGAGTTCAAATTCTCGTAGAACGCATGCCACTTCGTCCTTGTACCAATCCTTATAGATGTCAGGGCACTCGAGAAGGTCTGGTTTCCATTTTGCGAATACAGGAACGCCGTCACAATGACCACCGTCCCAAACGCACGACTTGTAAGCACATAAATCTTTGTACAGTGCCACGTAATCCTTTTTCGAGGCTTTTTTTAAGTCGTCGAAATCCTTCAGGCGACGGACAAAAGCTTTCTCTCGTTGGGACAGCTTTTTGTTCTCGTACAGGTATTGATTAAAGTATTTGTGGCGAAACGTATGTAGCGCGCGCTCCATTTCGGATTTGGAACCCGTTTGACCTGAAAATGTGCTATATACGCAGAAGACAAGCCTTTGAAACGGCTCTAGTCGGTGTTTAAGACGATTTCCGCGCATCCATACTTCGACGTGTATGGGTAACATGACGTGTTTGTCTTTGAATATCATGATTTAAATATAACATATTCCTCACAGAGTATTTATATTTTTCCGGTCAGGTCGTATGAACGTGTCAAACGTACCCGCACGAGTGACACAGTCTGTCAACTACATTATCAACGATTTGTACAAATCGGATTTTGCGGATCAGAACGTAGATTTACAAGTAGACATTCTCGGCGCCCTCAACTACACGACGGGCATTAAATTACGACTGTCGTTTGTCGATTCGTTCGAGGACAACGATGTAGACGAATGGAAGTCGATTGCCGCCAAGCACGGCGCGTCTGGCGTTCGGACGCGCGTAAACACGACGTCCGGCAATATAGATTTGAATATTGAGTATAAAAGCACGACAAGGCCAACCGTGTCCAAAATATGGATACTTCGCATGCTGCTCGCGGCGGTGGCAAGTTGGTCTTATCAACAGCTGCACATCATAGAGAGCGAACGGTATCCCTTGCCGACAGAATGGTCCGCGTGACCAAACCGATCGCTCTCCAGTCGGACGAACAGGCATTTATCGAAAAGACACTGCATTACATCTCTAGTATTCGAGGTGCTGTGCCCAACAACCTGGCGCTGTCGACCAATACGAAATTTCCCACGCGCTACATTGTCGTGATCAGAGGTCTACCACTCATGACCATAGAAGAATTTGAACACGTCCGTTTGATGAATGACAATATACGCAGCATACGTGTCGATATGGCCGCCGAAACGATCAAGATGGACGTGTGGCGAGCCGGACACTCTACACGTCACCGGAAAAAGCGCCGTCGAGTCAGAGAAAACATCACGTCGACGTACGACCTCTCGTCTGTAGATCGGCGCGACAGAAAGTGTCTGGCTCAACTTTTGGTACGATTAAATGCGATCGACGACATCGAGTGCCAATTTGATATGAGTATCGATACATCACAGCCAGAATTCTATCGACTGGACCTGAGCATATTTGATCCCATAACCATACAATCGCTCCAAGACGTTCTCCACGAGTGTCGTTCGTTCTGCCGTGCGTTCGAGGTGGACTTTCCACACAAAGTCATTCGTGCCAAGTGTCTCAGGCTCGCCGCACCGCTCAAACGTAAAGTATTAAGAATAAAAAGATAATCCTATTTTGTATCGTGAGTCTATACTTAAGTGAGTTTGGCGTTTCGAAATGCCATCCCCCCTATTCTTTTACAGCCACCGCAAGAAATATGGCGAGTTCTCGCAGTTTTACCCTTCGAAATTTCAAGTGGATGGGTACAAGTACAATAGTGCCGAACAGTACATGATGGCACAAAAGGCCAAAATCATGGGCGACAAAGCCTCTTTTAGCAAAATAATGAACGAGTCAAACCCTATAAAAATTAAATGCATTGGTCGCTGCATACGACCGTGGGACAATGACAGGTGGGAAAAGAACCGTTTCAAAATTGTTCTTGATGGCAATATGTACAAATTCTCGCAGAATGCGAAACTTGCCCAAAAACTTCAGGCTACAGGCACGCGGACCATAGCAGAAGCGACACCTAAGGACAAGACATGGGGGATTGGCATTTCATTTCAAAATGCCGTACGGGGGGACGCTTGGAAGGGGAAGAATCTTCTCGGCAAGGTACTCATGATAGTTAGGAAAAAAACAAAGCGTCGTAACATTTCGTTTCGAAATTGTGATTCGGTACGATCTCAAATGTCACGCTGAATAGATGTTAGACAAATGCAGGTAGATTACAGAGAACACGATTTAATCGCTCGGTTAAATGCAGAGGGAGTACTTTTTGATACCAAAGCCCTCCCGGTTGGCGATATTGTCATTGAACACGCGGGTGTCACGGCCATCGTCGAGCGAAAAAGAACTGACGATTTTGCAGCGTCCATTGCGGACGGGCGGTGGCGCGAGCAGAAGGCCCGCTTAGCCGCATCGGGCGCCATCGTCATCTATCTCATCGAAGGCAGTCTTTACGACCAAAGCAAGGCACCTCAGTTATTGTCCTCTGCCATCTGGAACACAATGCTACGCGACAAAATGTGGGTGATTCAAACGCGCGGCATTGAGGACACGTCTCTGCATCTGCAACAATTGGCCAAAAAAGTGGGTAGGGACATCCAGGGCCATACTGGAATGAAAAGCCTTTTGAGCAAGCGTAAGCGCAAAGTCGATAACGCGTTCCAACTGATGCTGATGGCCTTGCCGTCCGTGTCGGAAAGAATTGCCGGAGTGCTCGTCACTCAGTACTGCAATATATCCGGCCTGCAAAAACAACTACGCGAAGATTCCGGCCAACTTCGAAATCTCAAAGTTACCGATAAACGCAACATAGGTAAAAAGACCATTCGTGTTTTAAAAGAATATTTGCTTTAAATAGCGGGATACATTTAAAACTTCGTTTAAAAACCCATATAAAACAAGAATCATTTTTATCAATGGACACCATCAACTTCAACAGCACATGCTCCTCTCCACGCGGCTATTCTGAGCTTTCCAACTTCTACGGGGGCGTGGAATTCGAGTATATGGTCCAGCGCTTCAACCAGAGTGAGATCACGAGGTTATTCGACCATTTGGAGACGTGCGACAACGAAGAGTTTTGGCGCTGGCTCCAAATCCTAAACCCAAAAGGATCAAAGAAGAAACCCGCGACTCAAAGACAAATGGACTATTGGTTCAAGAATGGAATTCCTATCCGAGGGATAGCGGCACAACTGCTGGGCACGATGGTGCGTCCAACGGCAACGGCAAAAAAAAGACGCAAAGCTGTTTCGGAAGAGCTCGGCATTGACCCACCTCTGGACGATGACAGTCACAACCCGGAACTTACCGACGACCAAAAGAAAGCATGGATGAAAGTGTGCCTGGAGCACAAATTCGCCGACCAGCATTTCCGCGATCTATTGCTATCTACGGGTGATGCCATCCTGCACGAAATCCCACTTCGAGGCAATGGTGCAAACAACAATTGGACGTACAAAGTAGGCAAGGACGGTCAAGCTTACGGCAAAGACTGGCTGGGCCAATTGCTCATGGAAATCAGAGACGAATTGTGTCGTGCTTGTACAGCTGTGGAACCGGTAGCAAAAAAACAAAAGACGACAATGTACAAACAATTCGTTGTTTGATTGGGGAGGACCGGCGTATTACCAGGGTGAATTTTACGTGGTGGTTACGTGGTGGTTACGTGAGAGGACCGGCGCGGCGTATTTCGCATATCGGGTACTTAGTAGTACTCCGGCGTATTTAAAAAAAACCAGGAAACATTTAAAACTCACTGTAACTTGTATATCGGGTACTTAGTAGTACTCCGGCGTATTTTAAAAAAAACAGGAAACATTTAAAACTCACTTTAACTTGTATATCGGACATTTAAAACGTCAATAGAACTTGTATATTCCGTATTTCAATAACCAACCCCCAAAAAACTTTTCGCAGCGATCCCCAGACCCTGAGAATGTCCTCATCGTCTTTTATTAACGCAAACGCGCCTTTCGGTGTGCTTTCATCGTCGCAGAGCCACGCCCTGGTGACGGAATCCCACCCAAAGAGGGGAAAAAATACAAGGGCCGAAAAGGGAAACCCGCCGAGGGGGGTTTCTCCGCACCGTGTCGTTATAAAGGGAACCCGACAGGGCAAAAGTTTCAAGTTGTGTCCCAACCCGAATTGCTGCGTGATGCAAAGAAGCAACCGCGCAAATGATTGCTTCCGGTGCGGGGAGCACATTCCGCGGAAATCTACCACGGGGAAGGCGTCCAAGCCGTCGAAAAAACGGAAAAACGAATACGGTACGAACTCGGGAAATGTGTCTCAAAAGTCGAAACCGCACAAGAAACAAAAGAAAACAAAGAAGGTCGAAATATTCGACCTTCTACCCGAACTCGACGACGACGAAGAATACGAATTTCTTTATGCTAAGGAGGATTTTGTTAAACCGCCGTCGTTAACTCGTACACCTTCATTCGTGCCCATCGATTTGGGTTCGAAAAAAGACGAAGAAATTGAACAACTCAAGGCCGACCTCGAAAAGCTCAAACAACTCGATATGAAAAAAGACAATCAAATTGAACAACTCAAGGCCGACCTCAAGGCGCATGCTACGCAAAGCATCGCTTTCGAGAAACAGTTGGAAGATATCGCCATACGCGAAGGTCTTCTCGTCGAATTCGAACTGGCCGTGGAGGAACAGAAGCACTGCTTGCAAGAGCGCGTGCACAACGAGTTAAACCAGCTCCAAACCATCAAAAACGAGAACATTTGCGACGAAGACAGTCTGTTCACTATTATGAACGCACCGATCTTCGAGTTTTAAGCGCTCTAAACCCATAGAAAACAAAAAAAAATCTACATATTTATTATTTCGTAGTGTGATCTTGGAATTCGACCCGAACGATTCCAGCAGAATGGCAGAGCCAGTGCAAATAGCAGCGCAAGTGCACAAATGGCGACTATTCCGTTTCCCGGTCCTATTCCATCTGACCAGCAGTGCGTGTCACAATACATTCCATAGTCTTGTTGTGTGCCACAGTCGTTGTGGTTACAGTCGTGGTACAAAGGTCCTCCAACACCGACCACGAGCACAATGCCAATGAGTCCGAATACGACGGTTGTGAGAAAGCATCCCCATCCTTCGTATCTCAAACATTTACTCCTGGTGTATCGACGTAACATTCGACTATTTGTATCTGGTTTTATAGGCAAGTCTGACCGAGTGTTGTCTTTAAAATTTCCAACACGCAAGACGTTCGTTACTCGTTGTTTTATGTGCATGTGTTCCGTCTATAGTGTCATGGGAGGAGGATCTTTTAAATGTTCAAATGATTTTGGCGGTGACCATGCCCCGAGCGTGCTCGGTGAGTCTAGCCAATCCGAATAGCATTGTTCGGAACATATATAGACGACACGTCCGTTGTATCTGACCATGGTCCATTTTTCTATACATTTTGTTTCTGAGATGCAAGCGAAATTGCCACATTGATATAAGAGCTCAATACCAGGGGAATTTGATCGTGGTGGACAATCTATCTTTTGCATTCTGTTCGTACAATAGTCAAAAAAAGCTTGCATTTTGTTTTAGTTGAATGGTGGTTTAATACTCTGTTTCTCTTCACACTCGAGCATGATGTCGAACGACTCCCAATGTTTGTCTAGCCGGACATTGACAAAATTGTGTGTTAACCAGGTCCACACTCTCACATCCTCTGTGGTACGTACGTAGTGCAATGGAAAAGGGTGGGTTTCGACCAACTTTGAAAAGTGTTCTCTACAATCGAGACACGGGAACTTTTCCAAGTAATCAGCCACTGTCTCTTTGAGTGTCTCTGCTGTAGCACATGCGTGCAATCTTGACCAGTCGTAATCGTAGGCGCAGATACTGGAAAACTGTACGAAAAGCAAACCCCACATCATATTTTTTATTTAAAACGTATTTCGTCTTTTAATACGAAACTGCCATTTGTGGTACATATTCAGAATTGCATCTCCTTGGGCGAGTGTGGGCCTTGTATATAGACCACTCACGTGACACAGTCCCTCGTGGTTGAACACGTGAGTTTCCTCGTAACAGTACTCGAGTGTCTGTTTTAAGAGATTCGAAATGCCCATGTCCGCATGAATCCGTACGTGAGTTTGTGATGATTCCCATTCAATGGGAATGCCCATTGAATGCATTTTGCACGCGAAAACGCCAATGAGTTGTGGGAGGCCCTCCCTTATGGGGACACTGAACATGACTTTGTGTAATTAAAGAATGCGTTTGCGATCCCGAAGAATCCGATAAGACTTGTTTTTTCTATTATAAAGGAGTTTCTTAAACTTTACGAATGTCTGACGATTTCGAGGTACTCCACCAGTTGGGACAAGACGGCGCACAAGGCGTTGTATCGTTGGTAGAGTTTCCGAACAGCCTTCGAGCGGCCATGAAGCAATTTAAACCCAACAAATCGAGCGCACGAATTCAGCTCGAAGCTGAATTCCAGGCCAGGGCCGCCGACGCAGGAATTGCGCCCGAGGTGATGCACATAGACCTCGTCAAGAAGCGCATTTTCATGGAGCCGATGCGTGCGCGCATTGTCGACGTGCTCGATAACGCCCATCCCAAGTTTCGAAACGATTTACATGACATCATGTGTACTTTGGACGATATTGGCATTCTGCACAACGACGGCAACGCTCTGAATCTTATGCTGAGTCACGATGACGAGCTTCGCATTCTGGACTTTGGTCTGGCTAAAGAAATCACAGACAAGCTGCGTAAAAAGTGGGAAGGCGAACCCAATGTGCGCGTGACCCTTCACATGTTGCGTAAAAGTCTCCGTAAATACAAATTAAATGTTTAGTAATCTTCTTGTGCCATGGGTAATTGTTTATGGAATACACGAAAATGACATGTCATGCACGGAAAACCGTATCGGTTGCAATTGTGACAACACATGATGTCGTCGACCACGTTGATGCCAAACTGCTCACAGTCCTCGGAGCAGTGTCCTCGCTTGTCTAGTATGCCCGAACATCCGTGGTATACGCATTTTGTGCCAGGAGATACCTTTTGTTGGGTGACTTGATGCAACGTTGATTGGATTGGCTCGTCCAATAAACACAATACCGATAATCGGTTGACACCCATCAAATTCGCGTACGTGGATGGATAACGCGCATTCACGCGGTCAGCCACCTTCAAAATGGATTCTTTTTCAGACCTGGTAAACATTGTTTCTCATCTCCATTTTGTGTTTTAAAGCGACTCTTTATTATGTCGAACTTATTCCCAAAAATCTCTAATGGATTAGAGATTTCCGGAAAAAAATTGGCGCAAAAATCTCTAATGGATTAGAGAATTGTTCTAATGGATTAGAGATTTCCGGAAAAAAATTGGCGCAAAAATCTCTAATGGATTAGAGAAATGTTCTAATGGATTAGAGAAATGTTCTAATGGATTAGAGAAATTGTTCTAACGGATTAGAGAAAAAAAAATGACACTATAAAAGAAACACCTAAACAAATAAAACATGTCGTATTTGCGGAAACAAGAACCAATCGTAGAATTGCAGCAGCACGTTCAGACTATGGATATTGCCGAAAGTGCGCCACAGCATCCTCTTATCCAACTTCGGCGTGCACCGGCCTTTCCGTTTCAGGACTCGGAACCGAAACGCAAACGCGGAGCCGAGAAAACGGCCGAGGAGAAGGAAGACGACCTCGACGAAGCCGCAATCGAGTTATACGATAAAATCATGGACGAAGTGACCGAGGCGAACGTAAACGAAGTACACTTGCTGAAGAATAGTCGTGGAGCAATAGCAGGTACGCCTCTTATACTGGCAGTGAACCGTCTCGACGACGAAAGGGTAGACATTCTATTAGGGATGAACAATATCGACGTCGACAAGGCTGTGGAACAACCCGGTGTATTTTCAGGCAGGCCTGAAAGCATGACGGCGTTGCAACGGGCTATCAAGCACGCGACCAGAGAAGGCGATGACATGAACCCGTCGGAGGAAGACTTAGACGCAAACTATTGTCGCAAAGGTTCCATCGAAATTATACAAATGCTGCTAAACCATGGCGCGAAATACACCGTCTACGATGTGATTACGTCGGTGCAGCGCGAGACGCCACAGGAGGTCGTCCGTATGCTTTCGAAAGACGTTGATGGTCTCCCAAACACAAGATGGCGAGTCGGCCTGAGTGGCAAATACAACGCTCTTGAAAATGCTGTGCGTTCTCGAAGGCTCGATTTAATGGAGGTCCTAAAGCTCAAAATCAACCCGAACAAGCCGATGACGGACTCAAACGTAGTTGCTTTCGAGCATCAGGGCGAAATGGTCAGTGAAAATTTGATGAACGCCGTTTGGATGTTGTGCGCGGGCTTTTTACATAACCAAGATTTCTACTATGATGTGGCCCAGGGCAATTACTATGGCGTCACAACTGGTTTTGCGACCCCCCATATGATCATGAAAAAGACTCTCGACCTGGCGACACTTCAACAATTTATTCGGAACATGCTTTCGTTACCCATGTTTGCCCAAAATGCCCCGTCCCATAAATGGTATTTTAGGGAAAAGTACGAAGTCATCGAATCTGCTCTCGTGGAAACTGGAGCGTTCGTCGAAGATGCACTGTACACGGATATGAATGCAGCTATACTGTTGGCAAAAACGAACGATGAACTCAAGGAGGTGTTGTATAAGGCGTGGGACTCGGCGAATGCAGCTATGGATGAGTACCACGGAGAATGAACATTAAAATAAAGTATAAACGTGTATTTATATATAGTAAAGCATAGTGTATGGAATTGTACGCGGTCATGACGCATGCGGCGGAGTGGGCGGATCTGAGGCACGTGCATGATTTTTTTCGGCGTACGGCCGAAACACATCTGATTGAATGTGCCAAACTCGTTTTGAAACGAACGCCAAACGACGAGAGACATATGTTCCATCACGATGCCTACGTATTTTCCGTTTTCAAAACGAACGACGAGTACTATGTGATTATTACAGATGTAATGTACCCGGTGCGTGCCATATTCATGTTGGTTCGCTACCTTCGTTGTGGAAACGAGCCTCATCATATCGCCCCGGCATTTCTAGACCCCCTGTCGTCTGAATGCGTTGCGCGTTTGCAATACGACGTGGACGAAGCCTTCGTCGTCGTGCATCAAGATCTACATCCCGACTCGGAGAGAGAAGA
>Ga0209630_10000880_pt1 | contig 33906 bp, 20 predicted proteins | sample COG_01_FD_184745 | JGI IMG/M metagenome (GOLD analysis project Ga0209630, IMG submission 184745) | Pelagic Microbial community sample from North Sea - COGITO 998_met_01 (SPAdes) (version 2) | ecosystem: Environmental > Aquatic > Marine > Neritic zone/Coastal water | place: Helgoland, sampling... | reverse complement strand
GTGTGTGTGTGTGAGAGAGAGAGAGAGAGAGAGAGAGAGAGAGAGAGAGAGAGAGAGAGAGAGAGAGAGAAAGAGCCTGTATTTGTTTTGTTCAGGAATGTGATGAAATAATTTTCTTCAATTTTCTTTTCTCCCTCAAAACCGCACACAAAAATTTTTCGTTTTATAAAGAATATCAAATACAATCACTTCAGCGGCGGCGAAGAGAAGAGAAGAGAAGAGAAGAGAAGAGAAGAGAAGAGAAGAGAAGAGAAGAGAAGAGAAGAGAAGATGAACATCGAGGAACTCGTCGGTTTAGTCCAAAAGGCAGTCAACGAAGACGAGAACGAAAACGAGGAAAGAGCGGTGGACATTTTAACGCAATTGGAGTCGACGCCGATCGAGGCGTTCGATTTCACGAGCGCAAAGTTTGCGGCGTGTGGGAAATCAATCAGCGCTTTACGGAAAAAGGCAAAGAGCGAATTGGTGAAAAGGAAAGCGAAGGAATGCAAAGACGCGTGGACGAAGATTATTGTCTCGAAGAGCAGCAACGGCACTGATTCTAAAACGCCGCCTCAGAAGAAAACTACTAAAACAACGACGGAGACGACGACGACGACGACGGCCCCTAAAAGCGACGAAAACATAGAAGAAAAGAAGAAGGAAAAAGGGGAGGAGAAGGTGGAGGAGGGAAGAAACACGACTACAGAAAATGACGAAAAGAGTGCGCTCGAGCAAGTGCAACGCACCATCGCAAGTAAAATAGAGCAAACGAACAACGCGACTCGTGATCGTTCCCGCGACGTCATCGCGTACGGCTTAGCCTTAGCGCATTGCGAAGGGAACTGCGAAGATATCTCCGTAACTTCTCTGGCGCGAATTGTTGAAGAAGTTGAAGACGCCATGAGTGAAAAATGGAAAGACTTAGGAAAAGAGTACAAAGCAAAGTTGCGACAACTGGCGTTCAACATGAAGGATCCCAAAAATCCAGATTTGAGGAGAGCGATTGCAAAGAGAGAGATTGACGCGACAACTTTGATCGATTTATCGAGCGAAGAGTTAGGTTCAGACGAACGACGCGCGGCGAATCAGTCTATTCGAGAGCACGCAGAAGCAGAAGCCGTGAGGGGCCAAAGGAAAGAGGCTTCAACGACGGCGTTCAAGTGCGGCAAATGCGGACAAAGAGCGTGTACTTTCTATCAGTTGCAAACGAGGTCGGCGGATGAACCGATGACCACGTTTGTCACGTGCGTCAATTGCGAGAATAGGTGGAAGTTTTGTTAGTACCCGTAGTGTTAATTTAAAATTTATTTCTAGTACCATGTCACGTTATCACATCATCGGTATCGATATAATCCTCTGGGTGTTGCGGGAGAGGTCGTTATATATTTTTCAGCCGCATCAAAATCGTCCACATCAATCATCCCATAGTCGCGAAGAAGAAGAAGACGTTGACGATGGAGACAGAATCGATGCCATCGACGGCATCAGCGGTGCCGGAAAAACAACGAGAGAAGGAAAAAGAAGATAAAAAAGATGAAAGAGATAAAGAAGGGGAGGCGTTCGCGCTCCTCTCCCATCGGCAACGAAAGAAGATGAAGCGAATGCTTTTTAACAGAGCGGAAAAACTTTCGCGAAAGGAGAAGGAAAAGACGGAACGAAAGTCAAACAGATTAAAAAGAAAAGGAGAGATTAACGAAATGTTATTGAACATGTCCACAGACGAGCGAGAAGCGTGGCGGAAAGAAGCCTTTCGAAAGAAGAACGAAAAGCTAAAAGAAGTACAAAAGAAGGAGAAAGAGATGAAGGAGAAGTTTGCAAAGGCGAAACAGAACATAGTTATCGATTTAGATTTTGACGACATCATGACACCGGCGGAAAAGCAGTCGATGGTGAAGCAGATGCGAATTTGTTACGCGGTGAATAAGAAAGCAAAGATATCGACGCGATTACACTTGACGAGTATGAACGGAAAAGGTACTTCTCGCGATTTGCGAGAGAAGATTGACGGTTTTGAAAACTGGCAAGGAATTTATACGCACGATAACTCTCTTCCGTTTGAAATTGAACGACGAGGGATAACTGACAACGAAGCGAGTATATTCTTCAAACGCAAAAAGGATTTAGTCTATCTTACCGCCGACTCGCCGTTTGAAATTTCAACTCTCAACGAAAACGATATATACATCATAGGCGGGTTCATCGATCGAAATAGACACAAGATGAAAACGTTAAACAAAGCCGAAGCGCTTGGGATTCGACACGCGAGGCTTCCTATAAACGACTTTCCTCAAATGAAGAGTTCCTCTGTGTTAACCGTGAACCAGTGCTTTGAAATTTTAGTCACGCAGCTCGAAATGAACGACTGGAAGCAAACAATCGAACGCAGCGTACCGCGTCGCAAAATTGCAGCAGCGGCAAAGGAAAAATTAGCAGAAGCGCCGAAGACGATGACGGCATCAAAGATACCGATCAATGTAGATAAAGCAGTAGTAGATGGTTTCACCGATTACGGCGAATTATCTGATTAATAGAAATACACTAAAATTTAAAAGTGACATGCCTCCTTCACCAGTCGCTAGCTCTGAGACTCCCCCTCTTCTAAGTAAATATTGGATGAAATTTGCCTTCGACTTTCAAGATGGACAACGCGATGAGAACGATTAGCATGAAAACGAGCGCGGCTAAACAACACCCGAGCGAGAAGTTGCTCTTACCGATGCGTTCAAACAATCGTCGCGCCGAGGATGCTATTCTCTTTAAATTTCCAGCCGTGTGTTCGACGTCGTCGTCAAAGTCATCCAATAAGCGCGTGTGTAAATCTAACTCCTCACCGACTGCTATGGCTATATGTTTCGTTCTCGTGACGTGGTTAGACAAATCCGTCAACTCTTCGTCCTGTTCTCGCAACACTTGGTGCTGAAACTGCAAGAGCGTCGTCGCTTCTTCTTCTTCCTCTTCGTTCGGCTGTAAAACGGACGCTCTGCTCTTTATCGTCGTCGTCGTCGTCGCCGCTCGCGCAATTGAACCTGGCGTAGCTTTTAACTTGAGTAACGTAGCTTCGCCACGCACTCGCAACTGCTCAATCGTCGCACTTCTGCTTCTTATTACCATCGCGGTCGTAACATCTTCGCCACTTGCTGTTGCTGTTGTTGATGATGCAGAGGACAACTCGCTCAACTTAGCTGCAAACGTGGTGAGTTTTCGCCGACCTTCGGCCGTTAATCTGTTGTTGTTGTTTTTACCATCGTTACTACTACTAATACTACTGCTGCTACTCCTATTGCTGCTTCTATAACGCCCACTTTCTTGCGCTCTTTTCCTCTCCTCCTTTCTCGTCGTCGTCGTCGTCGTCGTGGGTACTCCTTCTAAAAAAATTGCATCTCGTTCGTTCACTTTCTCTTCCGCTTCTCTTAAAAGCTGTTCCAACTCGTCGATTCGATTTTGCCACGCTGCTTCCCTCATTCTTATTCTTCTTTTCGTTCGTTGACTTCGGTTCGTTCGCGTTCGTTAACTTCGGAAAGACAAAAGAGAGAACGAAAGAGAGAACAAAGAGGCGGGGAGGGAAAGGGGAAGAGTTTTTGTGTGCCTTTTTGGTTTTTGTTGTTTTTGGGTGCCTTTTTCTCTTTTTCTCTCTGTCTGAATAAATATTCCCCGCACTTGTTTCTCTTTCTCACACACACTCTCTCTCTTTCTCTCTGCGATGGCAACAACAACAACAACAACAACAACGACAACAACAACGGGGACGAAAAAAAGCGCCACCATCTCCGTCCTTCAATCGCTCCGTCTCGCTCTGTTTCAAATCTTCTATCGCATCTTTCTCGAATACTTGGTCGAGAAGAATTTGGTTCCCGATTTCATTCTTCGGGCCGGCATTCGGTACAACTTGCGAACGAAATGTTTAGGACGCTTTAAATCGAACGAAGATGAGTTGCAGTATGAAATGGATTTCATCCGAGGATTAAAAACCAAAGCCGTGGCGGTAGAGACGAATTTAGCGAACGAGCAACACTACGAAGTCCCGACGGAGTTGTATTTGCACTGTCTCGGCTCAAAGCTCAAATATAGTTGCTGTTTGTACGAGTTGTCGTCGACGTCGAGGAGGACTTTAAACGAAGCCGAGGTGAAGATGATGGAGCTTTATTGCGAACGGGGCGAGTTTAAAGACGGTCAGGAGGTTTTAGAGTTAGGTTGCGGATGGGGTTCTTTATCGCTCTTCTTGGCGGAAAAATATCCAAACTCGCGAATAACCGCCGTGTCAAATAGTAAGACGCAGAAAGAGTTCATCGACTTGCGCGCTCGAGAGAGAAACATTACAAACTTGCAAATCATTACGCAAGATTTGAACGTTTTCAAGCCACCTTTAGGGAAAAATTCGTACGATAGAATCGTATCCATAGAATGTTTTGAGCACATGAAGAATTACGAGGTGTTGTTTGGTCGATGCGAACAGTGGCTGAAATCCGGCGGAGAAGCGAAGATGTTTTTACACATTTTCGCGCACAAAACGTATCCGTTCCACTTTATCGCCGAGAACGAGTCGGATTGGATGAGTAAATATTTCTTTTCCGGCGGAACGATGCCGAGCGAACGCATGTTTGCGTATTTCACGACGAATAAGTTGCATTTGAAAACGCAGTGGCGAGTAAACGGTAAGCACTACAGTAAGACGTGCGAGGACTGGTTGAGAAAATTTGATACGAACAGAAAAGCAGTCGAACCAATTATCGCTCAAACGTACGGTAAAGATCTAACGACGAAATGGTACGTGTATTGGAGACTGTTTTTCCTGTCGTGTTCGGAGTTGTTCAACTATTCAGACGGGAACGAATGGTTCGTCAGCCACTATTTATTTGAAAAGTGTTAATAGCGCTGTGTTAGCGGCGACATTTTAAACTAAACTCTCATAAACAAACTGACTAATCCTTTGAGGTATCCTATGATTTCGCTCGCGCCTAACTTGGAACTTCCGTACACTCTGTCCACGAAAGAAATCGGGACTTCGGCAACTTTAAAGCCTCCTCTTTTCGCTCGAACTATAATTTCCATCTGGAAAACGTACCCCACGGACTGCATCGAGCTCACAAGCGCCTGAAAAGTCGTTTTCCGGTACAATCGGAAAGATCCAGTCAAATCGGACACGCCCGGGTTCAACAACACGTGCGCTAAATAGTTTGCGACTCGGGAAGTCAACTTTCTCCTCGTATCCCAACCGTACACTCCGCACTCCTGCTCTTTGATTTTGCTTTTACGACTTGATTTAGTACTGCTACTGCTATTCGTTATTCTAGATGATATTGATAATGACGACGACGACGACGCTAAATATCTCGTCCCGGTGACGACGTCGTAGTCTCCCTCCTCTTGTTTTCGTATAAATTCAGGAATCGCTTTCGGATTGTGCGACAAATCCGCATCCATGAGAATCACAAACTCACCTCTCGCAAACTGTAAACCGTGAATATATGCCGATCCTAAACCTAATTTCCCTTTCCTCGGTTTCAGACGCAAAACGTCCCGATATTTTTCAATCTTTTGTAACTTTTGAATGGTTTGTTGCGTTTGGTCTTGCGAGTTGTCGTCCACGACGATGACTTCGTACGACGGAGTTGACGACGACGGGGATATTTTTCTTCCTTCCTTCCTTTTTGTTCCCTCCTCCATCGCTTCGACGATGAGGGCGAGAAGCATGGCGATGTTTAGCTGTTCGTTGTACGTCGGAACGATGATTGAATATTTCACAGTATCGCCGCCGCCGTTTGGTTTCCTCGTTGTTGTCCTCGTCATGTTTCTCTCGTTTGTTTCCTTGTCACCTGCCTGTGAAAAGCAATTTTTTTTTCCCGCCAAAATTTTGAAAAGACAGAAGAGTTTTGAATTCTTAAGAAGATTGAGAGACGAAAAAATCCATCAGCGGTCTTCTCTAGGCCTCTCGTTCGTTCGTCCCTCTCCAAAAACACGCGCACTCCGCACGCGAGAAAATCAAAATGACCACCTGTCCTCGACACATTGCGTGCTCTTCATCTTCTTCTGTCCTCATGAAAACGACGACGACGAGAACGACGACGACGACGACGAGAACGCGGACGTTTTCTCCTTCTTCGAACAAAATTTCTGTGGCTCCCAGTCGTCCTCCTCGTTCAAATCAATCCACCTTTCCGTCGAGAAGAACGAGGAGAGGAGATTTGAAAATCAACGCTTCGACGCAAGACTACGATGACAATAAAGATCAATTCATGAAAATGGTCTCCTCGGAAGGGAAAATGAACGCGTTGAAGTCTATTTCCGCGGCTGATCAAAAGTTAACGTCCTCCTCGAGCGTGAATAACAACGTCATTTCCATCGATCAGAGCATTTTAAAAGTCGACCCGTACTCCAAAGACGCGTTGGATATGATTGGTTCTCGAACAAAATCGACCCCGGTGAACTTTAGCGTTCAATACGATACGAAATGGGGTGAGAATTTGTTCGTGTTAGGTTCTCACAAGAAGTTAGGCGCTTGGGACGAAGCGAAAGCAATCCCAATGCACTACAAAGAAGGCGGACATTGGAGTTGCGAGGTGGATTTGCAACCGGGTGGAATTTTTTTCTACAAATATCTCGTGCGTTCGATATTTGGGACGAGGTGGCAAGAAGGGGCGAACAACTTGCTCGTGTTGCCAGAAGCGAACGATTTACCGAAAAACGCGACGTATTTAGTCGAGGACTGCTTCAACGGAGGCCCGACGCAGTTGACGAGAACGAACCAAACGTTGTTGGCCGCCAAGTTGATCGAGACGCAAAAGGAGAAGGTTTTGTACGCGAAGGAGTTATCGAAGCAACAACAAATGACAAAGTCCGCGTTGGAAGAGTTATTAATCGCGAGAGAAGAGTTGGCATCGGCGCAGATGCAACTGGCCCGAGCGATCGGGGACGGACGCTCGTACGACGTCGATACGACGACGACCACCACCACCACCACAAACAACGACACTAGCAGCAAGGAAGAGGAGGAGAAAAAGTCAGGCTTCTGGTCTTCGCGATAACAACAACGCATAATATTATACACCATATTCAAAATTTGCATTTACCGGCGCGGTAAATCGAATAATACTATCTTTCCTGACATCAAGCACAGGTATTGAGAAGTTTAGCCTTTCATTGTGTTATATTGAAAAATAAAACGTGACAACTCTTCCTTTGATCGTTGATGGCCCCGCGCGAATAAAGAAAATTTTTTATTCCTCGTTTCATTTCTCGTTTAATTCCTCGTCTATTTCCTCTTCCTCCTCCTCGTTCATTAAAAGCTCGTCTCGCGTGGCCATGCGATGGGTCCTTCTGTTTACCCTTCGATGGCTTTTTGTTTCTAGTTTTGCCTCTACTCTATCTGCCCCTCCGGCAGCTTGTTTCATTCGCACGTGCGTCTCTCTTTTATACGCCGCCTCTTTCTCTTTTACCGCAAGTTTCTTCACTTCTTCTAACAACTCCATGTATAAATCTAATCGTTCTTGAGTCCAATTTGAATCACCAACTACACATCCTGGCTCGTGGACGTGCGTACAATCGGTAAACGCGCATCGTGCATCTCGCTCTTCCTTGGCTCGCTGAATCGCGTCTCGAATCTCCGGGAAGCAGAGCGCCACATCTTTAACAACCATACTCTCTAAAGACGGATACCCAAACCCGGGCGTATCGGCGAGTAAATTACCACCTTTCATGCGAAGTAAACTAACGTGTCGAGTCGTGTGTTTTCCTCTCCCACTTCGAGCCGATACTTGTTTCACCGATTGCAAATCTGCCGATTCTAAAATCTCTCGCGCTTTTTCGTTTTCCACCGATCTCGAGCCTTTCTTTAGTTTCCCGCCGCCGCCGCCTTCTACGTCCAAATCCGTCACAAAAGTAATCTTCCCCTCCTCGCCTTCTTCGGATGAATCCTTCCTATTTCTATCTTCATCGTAATCGTTTTGTTGTCTCTTTTCGACTGAAAGCGCCGATTCCAAAGCGCTCGTCGCGCGAAGGCGATTTATCAAACTCGATTTCCCAACCCCCGAAGGTCCAGCCAAGGCGACGGTCTTCCCGCTTCCTATAACTTTCACGATCTCATCGATACCATCCCCAGTCGCGACGGAGACAAACTTCGGATCGTATCCCCACCTTCGCATCTTCTCTCGCCATTCTTCTACTCTCTCTTCCTCTATCAAATCTTTCTTGTTGAATACCAAATGAAACGGCACGCGCGCGTATTCAAACGCGACTAAAAAACGCGTCAACTGCTTCTCTTCCAATGGCGGCTGCGACAACGAAAACGTCAACAGCGTCACGTCGACGTTCGCGATCGCTAAGTTGTTTCCGCCTTCGTTCTTCCTCTTCTTGATGTCGTAAATCGTTCCAGAACCTTGCACCCAATCGATCCCAGATTTTTCAGCGTCTAAAGTGACGATATCGCCGACTAAAACTTTTTGCTTCATCTTTTTCAAAAGCGCTCGACAGTTACACAACAACTCGACGTTGTCTTCTTTTCCTTCTTCTTCTTCTTCTCCTCCTCCTCCTTCTTCTTCGTTGATATCGATAATTTTCCGGAGTTTCTCGCCCAAAAGTTCCACGTCGTGCATCGCTTTCGCCTCCTCGGCTCTTTTTCGCGCGGCGTCGAACTGTTCGCGCACGCGGTTCAACTCTTTCGAAGGAATCTGTCGTCGGTTCACGACGACTCGGAAGTAGTTGGCTTGCGCAGTCACGACGGTCCCAAACACGCTCTCGGTGTTGTTGTTGTTGTTGTTGTTGTTGTTGTTAGTGCTATTATTTTTATTCTCCCGAGGACGGCCAACAGACGGCTGCTTACCGCGTTGAACTTCGTCTCCTTCTTTGCCTTCACGGTCGGCGTCGAGCGTCGATGACGCCGCAGCTATCGTCGTTCTTCGGTTCATACACCTTTTTTGTTGTCCTCGACAATTTGAGTCGAGAAGAAGCAAAAGCGCCGACGTTGCAGAATTTTTAGGTACAACACTATGAACGTTTTCTCCTCTTCCACTGAAACAACCACCGACGCGATATCCGCGACGTAGCGAACGAAGGAGCGATGAAGGCATTTTGCACCGATTCGTTGTCGTTGTCGTCGCAATGAGCGACGCTTCGACGCAGAACATGCAAATTAGAAAAGGAGAGGGAGACGGAAGAGAGAGAGAGAGAGCAGGAAATGAAGCAAATTTCCAAGCACAACGAGTTTTATTACAACTCAACTATGACTTGCCAAGCACAAAAAAACGAGCGTAAGGTTTGCTGGTACCGTGGTATGGAGGTAGTGAGAGCATTCTTTTCTTCTTATTCATCGTTATTATTATTCAGCGTCCTCTCGACGTACTCCATCGCTCTCGCCTTCACGTACGTCATTCGTTCCGTGTTCCCATGAGACCTCTCGTACTCTAAGTACCTCTTGAACAAAAATTTCATGCTTCGCGCGTTCAGCTCCAAGTGCGTGGCGCGTTCAAACAAAGCTCGAATCCTTTCCGGGATGTTTTGCTTAATCTCTTGATCGATATATACGGACCAAATGTCCGTTCTCTTCGGATAATTGCGCAGAATACCTTCGAACATTGTGCGTCCGCGCTCGGGGTCTCCTTCTTTCATCTCCAACAAAGCAACTTTGACTAAAAGTTTGATGTGTTTGCGTTTTGGTAAAGAAGTCGTCGCGCGGTCGAGCAGTTTTCTAGAACCTTCCGCATCGCCTTTGAGCGTAACGTGACGAATGTACGTCAGCCATACTTTACAACTCGAGCGAAACTTCTTCACGATCAATTTAAGCGTTTCTTCAAGAATTTCTATTTGTTCCGCGCGCGTGTACATGTCTACCAAGACGAGGTACAGTTTCTTTGGATCGGCTAAATTCACGGCGCGCTTGAATAGTCTCGAGACAGCCTCTTTTGGATTCGGCAACCCGTGCGAGTTCTCTAAATTCAAATAAGCGATCCAAATGTTCATTCGCTCGTCTTCTTCTTGCGCCGGAATTGCCTCTAATGCGCGTTCAGCGACTGCTCGCGCGTCCTCGTACGCACCGACGCTCACTTGGAACGCGACGTATTGAATCCAAAGAAAGGAGGAAAGCGGTGACGCTAAGATCAACTTTTCGTACTCGGACGCACTTTCGGGAAGACGACCTTCGTCGCGCAACTGTTGCTCTTGTCTCAAGATTTCCATCTCAACCTCACGAGCTTTGCGACGCTTCGCGCGTTTCGAAAGTTTATTGGCATTTTCTCCCTCCTCGAGATGAGTGGATTCCTCTCGACTTCGTTTCATCGCGTTGAGTTTTTGTTTTTGTTCCTTCTCCTCCTCGTCCCAGGCGAAATCAACATCTTCTTCCTTCTCAGTCGCGGTGTTGTTGTCGTCATTTTCGTCTTCGTTGTCTTCGCCATCATCGTCATCGTCATCGTCTTCGTCTTCGTCGTCGTCATCATCCTCATTGTTCTCCTCGTCGCTTTCAGATTCTTCTGCCCTGCCTTCCTCTTTCTCGGATAAATTCTCAACCTCCTCTTCTGGCTCGTCCAAGTCCATTTTAGCAGCTTTATTATTAGTAGTGTCTTCGTCATCGTCGTCAGAAAGTAAAAGATCATCGTGCATTTCATCTTCGTCTTCTGAATCACCCTCGCGTTGTGCACCGTTATCAATGTCGTCATCGTCGTCTCCAAAAACAGAAGCTTTGATGCCAAGAGAAACTTTACTCGTCTCGTAATCTACTTTCATAATTTTGGCGCGAACTCTTTCTCCGGCTCGGACATGGTTGGCCAAATCATCCTTCACATGCATATCCGCAAACATTGAAATGTGACATAAACCAGAGATACCAGACTCGTCTAAAGTGACAAATACGCCGTAAGATTGCACGCTACGTACAGTTCCCATGACCACATCACCAACTTTCAACGATGCGACTGCTTCTTTGTTTGGCGTTTTAGAATCGGATTGTGAAGCGCGCAGCGACATCTCGACTCGATTTGTTTTCGCATCGGCGGACAAGATGCGTCCGCGAATCAATCGTCCAGTTGGGAATTCAACCGATGGTTTTACGACGAAGCCATCCGCGAGGTTGGTGAGCTTTATCAGCGCGTCCACATTACGCGAAAGCGCAACGAAGCATCCAGATTTGCCGACAGATTTGACGTATCCAGAAACTTCCTTCCCTACTTCAAGGTTCTTGGCGTCGTTAATCTCGGGATTCGCCACCTTCTTTTTCTTTTCTCCAGATTTACTCAACAAAGACGGTCGCATTGAAAGATCGACTTCTCCGCTCGATTTCATCGAAACCACGCGAACTTCTACGACATTGCCAACCTTCATTTCGGAAAATGGCTTTTCTTGAAACTCGTCGGATACGTCGGTTAAGAAAACCCGTCCCGTGACGTGTGCGCCAAGCCTCACCATCATAGAAGTACCTTTATTAAATCGCGAAATGATACCAAAGACTTTTGCGCCGACGCTGACAGAGTTTTGATCCCGGAAAGAAACGTCGACGTGCTTCTTAGAAACGTTGACGTTGACGATTGTTGCTTTAATCTTTTCTCCCTTTGAAAATCTCTTCTCGAGTGGTTTTTTAAGCTCTTTGATCGAGCTCGCAGTCTCAATCAGAGGAACAAAAGCCGTTATTTCCGGTCGAATGCACACTTTAACACCGTCTGGCAATACCGAAATGACGTACGCATGGATTGATTGACCCACTTCGAGCGTTTGTAGAGTTGGTCTTTTCAATGATGCTGTTGCATCAAAGTCGTCATTACCATTCTTTGCATTCTTGTTCACATTTTCGTCGTCTTTGTCTTCGTCTGCGCTGCTCCTGAGAGTGAGATCTAGTAGCCCACCTCGATCACCTGCCATGCCAAGAACAGCAACGTTCACAGTCAAACCGAGCGATAATTCTTCCAGCGGAAACTTCGATTTCGCGAAAGCGCCAGTCTCGGTGATGTGAATGCGTCCTTTTTTACTGTTTGGAAGCGAAACAAGCGCTTGGAGTGGCTGAAGTTCCGAAACGACACCTTGGAATTTAGTCCCAACCTTTGGACCGCTATTCGATTTATTAGTGTCCACGTACGGGACGGTGAGTAAAAGTCGGTTGCTGTAGAACTCGTCACCTTTAACATCGTCAGGAGAAGATGCGGAAGGAACCTGCGCAATTACCACATTCACTCTCTGATTGACCTCAAACCGTTCTGAAGCGTCGTTTAAACGCACGTTACAGTAGTGAACGGGAGCATATCCAATAGCGTCAGAATACTTTGGAAGAGATAAAATGACATACTGAGCTTTAATAAGCTCTACGATAGCTTCTGTTGCCTCACCTACTTTCAATTTCTTCAGCGCTGCGGAGGCGGATTTTACTTTCTTCTTCTTTTTCTTCGATAAATTCTTCTCGGTCACCACGCTCACTTTACCGATATCAATAACACCTTCGCGTCTAGAAACGTCTAACACTCTTCCAGATAAACGAGTCTCGGGGGTAAATTCTTCTATTTCTACGCTTTCCGGCACTTGATGCGGAGAAACCAACCCAACTGCATTCTCATCTTCATCGATATCGATCAAAACGCCGTAATCCTTCGTTTCGTTGATCGAGCCTTCGATATCACATCCAGGTTCAAACATGCGTACTGTTTTTTCAGATAACAAAGTCTCTGCCTCCTTGGGATCTTGAGCAACTTTGAAATCTAAGAACTCGAGGTCCGCAAAGAATGAGCGAATCAAAGGCGCATCTGATAAAGGTTGCGCGGTTGTTTGCAACCGAAGTGAAAGCGAAAGCCGCGGCGGAACGCATTCAACATCCACCGAAAGGACCATAGCTTGTACAGTTTGACCGACAAAGAACGAATCTGTGGCGTTACATCCGTCAGGTATTTGCGAGGGAGGCGCTAACCCGGTGAGAGAACCTAAAAATCGCACGAATACGCCCGTCGATGATGTTGAGGCGACGTACCCTGGATATATCTTTCCAGCCTTTACCTTATCTGCTCTATCGGGTAGACTTGAACTTGTTACCGCCTCTATAATCGAAAGTTTCCGACTCATGACAACTCTTTTTGGCTTTCTTTCGATAACCACGAAAGCTCCAGGTAAAACTTCCCCGACTTTTAAAGTTGATGCCATGCTCAGAGCCGTGACGGGGTTATCGGATAGGTGCTGAAACGCGACGAGTCCTTGAAACGATCCCTCTTCTGTACTCGAAGTCACCTCAATAATGCTCGAGCCTTGGACTATTTTAGTGATAGTCGCAGATGCAAAAACTTTACCGATTGGTACTGCGTCCGTCGACAAAGAGATAGCAGCAGCAGCAGCAGCAGCAGCACCAACCGTTGCTTCCGCTCCTTCGGCAGCATTGTCGTCTTCGTTGCCGCCGCCGCCGCCTAGCGAAAGTCTCAGTTTGTTTTCTCCTCGATCCGCAGAAACGATTGTCGTTCGAATAACTTGACCAACCGCATAGGCGTCTGCAATACTCTGACCTTCAGCCAACCCGAGATCTTGCGATCCTGCTAATCCCTTCAAGTTTCCATATAGTGTGACGAAAACGCCGTAATCGACAACGCCTGAAATTATGCCGTGCGTCGTTCGTCCAGGAATCGCATCCTCGATCGTTTTCAACACCGGTAATTCCGACTTTATCAACGCACGCTTATGAGTAACGATAGCTCTGTGTCTGGATCGGTCCACGCTGATGACTCGAAACTTCAAGATTGCGCCAGGACTAACTTTAGATGACGTCGTTCGTCCGACGATATCGGACACATGAATCGGTGGACAAAGAGCTTTGACACCTTCGGCAAGTTTTACGATGGCTCCAAAATGTTCCGTCGCTAAAACTTCACCCTTGACAATCATCCCAGGAACTAGCTCTTCCAGACTGAAGAAGGGTTGCTCCAAAACAGATCTCTTTAAACTGACGTTGGCGACGGCGTCTAACAATCGATGTCCAATCACTCGAACTTTGACTTGTTTTCCTACTTTGTACTTCTTTTCTATTTTTTCTACGTGATCGTCGGAAAGATGCGAAACGTGCGCGTATCCAGCGACGCTTCTAGTCTTTCCACCTTGGCTGATTTGAAGCGATACTCCGACATTTGGATCTACTCGGTTTATCATGGCGTTTTCGAAGATTGACCCGGTCGATGGAAGAATGCTTGCCGGCGAGCGTGCCTCAAGCAAGTGCGGTTGAAGAGATAAACCGACGCGTTTATTTTGAGCATCTACAAAAATCACGCGCGAACGTAACTTCTGTCCTTCTTTAAACGATGTCGTATCTTCGGCTGCGATGTGAAAGCAGTCAATTGTTCCCGAAAAATACGTCATAAACGAGACAGAAATGCCATCTTCGAGAACAGACTTCACGCGCGCTTTTACCAACATCCCGGGAAGAATTGTAGATATCAACGTCGATTTATTTTCGAGCGCAATTGCGCTTGAGCACCGTTTCGTGTCTGCGCTGACTTTATACACGTTACTCTCGCCAAGTTTACTCCCTCTTCCGTTCTTCTTCTTGTTGTTATTGATATCCTTTTTCGCTTTTGGCGTCAACGCGATGACAACTTCTATGAGCTGACCGGTGAGAAGCGAATCGTGCTCATCCCCTGCGCTATCGCGCGACAAAAAACCGGTAGAACCATCAATACCGAATTCGACGATGTATCCGTGATCTTCCACGGAAGTGACTACTGCTGGTATCGCCGCGCCTTCAGTTAAGCACTCTTTATCCAATCCCGCGCACACTTGCGAGAGACGCAGAGTCAACTCAATCCGTTTCCCACCGGTTTTCCCCTCGTCGAGGTTTACAACCGCGCATCGCACGATTTGCCCGACGTGAAATAGAGACTCCAAACCAATCTTTGCTTTTTTGCCTCCATCTTCCTCTTCCTCTTCCTCTCCGCTACTTTCCTCGCTGCTGCTGCTGCTGCTACTACTGAATTCCTCTTCAGACGAGGAATACGAAGACGGCTTCTTCTTACTTTTTCTCTTGACTCTATCCTTGTTAGTAATATAAAAAGCATCCGAGGCTTCTGATTTCGACACCGTTCCTTTCAATCCGTTCTGTAATGAGACGATTAATCCTTTATTCGATACGTGAGAAACAATTCCGAGCAACTTGACGCCTCTGCGTAACGTCTTCCACTTCAAAGCTTCGATGTATTTACCGCTACTTCCTTTACCTCCAGCTTTTCTACCTTTCAAACTCAAAGACGAATCTTTGGATATAGCCGCGAATCGCTCCGTCGCAGTGGTGGTTGTCTTCGTTCGTGAAGCGCGACGAGATCGCTCGTTTTCTTCTTCGTGTTCTTCGTCTCTTTCATCGTCGACGAAATTCCCGCGAGGAAACGCCTCTTCATCTTCGTCGTTTTTGTTCTTCTCGCGCCCGTCTGCACTTCTTCCGCGCTTCTTCATTGCTTGCGTTAACGAATGCGTGCGATGTTTCTCAATGTCGAGTGATTGTATGCTTGGTTCTTCTTCTTCTTCTTCTTCTTCTGGAGAGCGAGGAAAAAAATGGAGCAGTGAAGTCATACAGCCGCCATAAAAAAAGCGAGAGCTGCTTCTCTTTCTGCCAATATCACGCGCACTTAACTTCCTCCTTCTTCTTCTACTTCTATTTCTTCTCCTCCTCCTCCTCCACCTCGTGGTGTATATTATAGAAGAAAACCGCACCGTCGTAAGAAGTACTACCACAAACAACAACAACAACAACAAAAGAGCGAGCGGCGCTTCCACATTTGGACGACCTGGTTGTGTATTCGGAAACTCCTTCCATTCGGCAGACTCGAGAAACACACGACAACCCTTTTCTTCTACTTCGACGCTTGATTCGTCGGAATAAATACCATGGCGAAAAAGAAGAAGAAACCGTCGAAACCGTCCAACCCTCGCGTGAAGAAGTACAAGCATTTCGAAACCGGCGGAGGAGGAGCAGGAGCGAGCGATTGGGAAAACAACAAAAAAGCCGAAGACAACGCTTCCGTTTTCGATAGAAAAAGTTCAAAGCAAAAATTCGAGATTTTAGGACGGAAAATCAAAGGAAAAAGCGGGAACGTTTTGAAAGCGAGAAGGGAAGGATTCGAACGACGGGAGAGAACTTTGTTAGTGGAACACAAATTGAGCGGAAAAGCGAATGCTTTCGTAGATTTACGGTTCGGAGAGTTGGACAACAACTTGACGCAGGAGGAAAAGTCAATCGGACGCTTGGCGCGAGCGCGATTGGGACAACTGAGAAAGAAGCGAAAGAATACGTATTCGCTCGAAGGAAACGAGAACGACGACGATGAAGACAAGGACAATGGCGACAGTATCAATAAGGGAAATTTGATGTCGTTGACGCATCTCGGTAAACCTCTGAATGAAAGGAGAATAGCAAACGCAAAGTTCGATTCGGATTCTGACGACGAGGACGGCACGAGACGATTGATGAACGAAGAAATGACGCGAAGAATGCATTTTGGTGGAGGCGATTTTGATGACAACAAAAATGGACGTGATGATGATGATAATACCGGTGGATTTCGACGGAAAGAAAGAAAGAGCACAGCCGAGGATGGCGATGACGATGACGACGACGGCGATAAAAACGGCGACGAAGATACAGGTATGGAGAGAAGAAAAACGAAAAAGGAAGTCATGGACGAACTCATCGCGAAGAGTAAAATGTATAAAGCCGAGAAAGCAAAACAACGCGACGACGATGAAGAACTTTTGGATAAACTCGACGCGGATTTTAGAGTCATCAGTCAAGGCGGTTTGTTACAAGGCGCGCTGCGAAAAGCAGTCGGTCATTTGAAACCAACAAACAAAAATACTTCCTTGAACATTTTGCAATCGGGATTACCGAAAGAAGACGATACGAAAAGTGATTACGATAAGATTGCGAAATCATTAGCTTTAGATGCGAGAGCTCATGCCGCGGAAAGGGAAAAGACATCAGAGCAAATCGAAGCGAGACAAAAGCGACAGCTCGAGGAAGCTGAACGCGCAAGATTGAAGCGTATGCGAGGAGATCTCTCGGAGGACGACGAGGACGACGAGAGAAGGAACGGCGAGGACGAGGATGCACCCTTAGGAGGGTACGCCTTGAGAAGACACAAAGCGCGCAAATTAGAAAAAGAGAATGGAGAAAGTTGTGGTCAACTTTCGACAGCGAGAGTAGGCGGTGAAGATCTCGATGACGATTTTGAGCTCGGCGAAGACGACGATGAAATTTTTGAGGAAGAAGAAGACGAAGATGAAGAGGACGAGGAAGATTCAGACGAAAGTGACGACGACGACGTCGATGATTTAGATGAGACTGGAAAGTTCCGCAAAGAAGCGAACAAGATGGATGAGAAACTAGAAAAAGGTAAAAATCGGTTAAGGGAACTCGGGATTCTCAACGATGGAGTAGAAGTCAAGAAGAAAGTAGAGAAGAGTGCAAAGATTCATGAGGGCACAGGAAGCGACGACGGAGACGACGACGATGACGATGACGATGACGATGATGATGATATCATGAATAGAGAAATTCTTTTCGATGATGATTCAAAAGAAGTCAGCGATGATGACGATGACGACGACAATGCCCTGAAAAAATCCAAAGAAATAAAAAAGAAGAAGGATGCCAAAGCTCGAGATGATCTTCTTCGCGCTGAAGAAGCAATGGAAGCAGGCTCGTCAGAAATCCCGTATACGTTTGATGTTCCCGAAACGTTTGAAGCATTCGAAACTCTCTTAACTAAGTACACTTCTGATGAAGTTTCGATTGTGCTTACTCGCATGCGCGTGTGCAACGCACCAACTTTAGCGACTGAAAATAGACGAAAAATTCAAATGCTTCTCGGACTTTTACTTCAACGTTTTGAAACGTTATGCGGCAAAGATAATTTGCCAGTCGCAGATTTGAATGTTATCACAAAGCACATTTCTGAAATCGCAACGCAAGTTCCGTTTTATGCCGCCACTGCAGCGAAAGCGCGCATTGAAAAGATGGGCAAGAGGTTGCAAAAAGCTTTGCGATTGGGCGAAACTGGTTTACCGCCGGCGAGGACAATATTACTTCTTGGATTATTTGCGGATATCTTCAGTTCTACGGATAAGCAGCACGCCGTCACTACGCCGGCGTCGTTGTACATAGGAAACGTGCTCTCACATTGCGCCGTTCGATCAACCAACGACGCAAATTGTGCGGTGGTTTTATGTGCTCTCGCGAGCGCGTACGTCGTTCCTGCCATGCGCATTTTTCCAGAGGCTCTCAATTTACTCACTGCTATGGTCCACGCCTCAGCTGAGAATGAGAAGTGCAAACAAACATGGAACGAAGGATTACCTATGCATCTTCAAGAGCAGTGTGGTGGATCATGGTTGCGGCCCTTTGCACACACAGGGAACGGGAAAAAGTCATCCTCAGAGACGATTGAAGTGCTGTCTCTGGCGAAGTTGTTGTCGTCACGACATCGAAAGAAAACAAAAGCAGCGGCAGAATCAGCTGCCCAGGAACGCGTGGCAATGCTTCGATATGCGATTTCGACGCTCGGAAATCTCATCAAACCCGTCCAAAAAGTAGCATGCGCGCCTGAAATGTTGCAGAAAGTGCAAGTCGCGCTGAACAGATTAATGCGTTCGTTAAAAACGTTCGGGAAAAAAGACGGTGCGGTGTACGACGGCATTTTGAAAATGTGCGAAACGATGCATAACGAAATTTGCGAGACGAAGAAAAGTAGCGTTCGCCTCTCGCTCGCTTGGCACACGAAGTCGGTTGAAGCTATTAAACAGTTCAATCCAATGTACGAAGAAGATGGCTTTCAGAAAGGACGCGATTACGATCCGAATAGAGAACGTGCGGAAAACAGAAAGCTCAAGAAAGAGTTGCGAAAAGAAGCGAGAGGAACCGTGCGTGAGCTTCGCAAAGATAACCAGTTTATGCATCACGCGCGCGAGCAAGAAAAAGCTGCAGAAGCCGAGGAAAGAGACGCAAAACACAAAGAAGTGTTATCATTCCTCGAAAAGCAAGAAAGTGACTTCAAATCCGGCGGCCAAGGTGGTCTTATTGTTAAAAACAAACGAAGAGCCCAAGGCGGCGCTTCAAAGAATGGGAACAGACGTAGATTTTAAAGCGCAAGACAAAGAGTATGATGTACCTAATATTTTTACCCCACGTCGTGCAACGTCTCAAATTACGATTCGTTTCTCAACTCCAACATTATGCGCTCCATGTCATCCTTTGTCACCGTGTATCCAGCACCGTTCCTTTCCGAAATCTCGCGTAATTTCTCCATTAACTTCCCTTTCATCTGCGCGAACCCAGTAGCTAATCTGAGTTGTTGGTCCATCGGCAACGTCCCAAACGCCTTTTCGCTCGCGTTCGCTAATGTATCTCCATCTCCGGTATCTCCGTCAATTTTCGTCTGATACTCGAGCACGTCTTGCATCGTCATTTCTTCATCCACATCATCCTCTCCTTCATCCTCTACGTAAAAAGCGAAATCGCCTTCCTTTCTCCAATAAAATTTCATACTCGGGTCGTCGCCGTCCGAGCACTCGTGTTCGGACATTAACACAATTTTACCCGCTTCCGCTGGAAATTCTTCCGTTCGAGCGTCGTAAAGGATATCACACACGTCTTTCTTACTGTTGGTGGCGGTATTGTCTTCTTCTCTTCGCTTTGTGACCGTGGCGCCCCACCAGACAATCTCTTCTTTTATTCTTTTCGTCTCGCTGTTCGTTTTTACTACATTTTCCTCGTCTGAAAGCGTATTCTGAATCACCCAACGAATTTCAATTCTGGAGCCTTCCTTCACGTGCGGCGCGATAATATTCGTTTTTTGTTCTTTTCCCTCTCCATTTTGTACGAGAATGTTACCGATTGAGTTCTCAACGAGCCGGCGGATTATCGTCTGATTTTTGAAATCTTCTTCTTCTTCTTCGTTTTTGGTGTGTTGTTTTTTATTTCTACTCGCGTCACCGGTTTGTTGTTGTTGAAGATTATCCGTAGTAGGGGACGCGGGGCGCTTCGCTGATGTCGATGGAGCAACAAAGTCTGTGTTTACAGTGTCATCGGCCATCACCATTCTTCTTCTTCTTCTTCTTCTTCTTCTTCTTTCCAACCCGTTTTTGTTCACGTTTTGATGTTTTGACGTGTGTGTGCAAAATTTGAAGCAGGAGCAAAAAGACAAAAAGAGTTAAGAGAGGAAAAAATCCACTCGCAGTCACTAGCACGCCACAATAAATTATGACTTCTCCTCCTCCTCCTCCTCCTCCTCTTCCTCCTTTTCGGTCTAATACTTCCTCCTCCTCCTCCTCCTCTCCATATGTGGCGTTTGTATCAGAACCTTGGACGATATGGATGAAAGAGACTCTGTCTCATCTTAAATCTCGAGGGTTGTTACGAGACTTGAAACCACTTTCGTTAAAAACCAAATTAGGTGTTGAAGAGTTTTACGATACAGGAAGAGATGCGAGCAAGAGTAACATAAGCGATGTACCAACAGTTTCGGTTGATTCCGTGCGCGCTCGAGTAGATAAGGAAACGTACGAGAGATGGCTTAATAATGGAAGCAGCTCAGGAATAACAACAACATCATCGACAACAACAACAACAACAACAACCGATTCTTCAACGAAAAGCGACTCCTTCAAAGTCGTTACTCTTTTTTCGTCGAACGATTATCTTGGATTGAGCGCGAACGCTCGCGTTCGTCGGGCGTTTGCACGCGCCGCTTTAGAATTTGGTGCGGGATATCGCGCGTCCCAGCTCATAGCTGGATACACGAATTATCATCGAGCGCTCGAAGAGAAGTTGGCAAATTTAGAACGGAAGAGCAGTTGCGTGTTGTTTCCCACGGGTTTCGCCGCGAACATTTCAGTTCTACAAACGTTAGCAGAAAGTGTATTTATAAAGAGACATGATGACAGTAGCTTAAATGATAGAGTAGCAAATGTAGACTCCTCTACGTTAGAGGTTGAGATATTTAGCGACGCGCTCAACCACGCGTCCATCGTAGACGGATGTCGACTCGCCAAGGCGCGCGTTTCAATCTTCAAACACCTAGACTACGACGATTTGGAAGCGAGGCTGAAAAGGTCCTCAGCGAAACGTAAGATTGTCGTCACAGATGCAATTTTCTCCATAGACGGAGATGTTGCCAATATAAAACGTTTAGGTTCTTTGAAGAAGAATTATCCGTTCTTGTTAATTGTGGACGAGGCGCATTCGACACTCGTCTACGGCGAATTTGGAGGTGGGCTCGCGGAAGCGCAGGACGCGCAAAATGATGTTGATATTGCAATTGGAACGCTGTCCAAAGCGATTGGTGCACACGGTGGATTCGCTTGCTGCTCGGAAGAAATGAAATCGATTCTCCTTTCCAGAGGTCGCGGACAAATTTACTCGACATCGCTACCTGCGCCAATCGTTGTCGCAGCAATCGAAGCTCTGGATATCGCACTCGAAAGACCAGATCTTGCGAATAAGTTATGGAGAAATGTGCATTATTTTCACAACGATGTCTTGCGATCGAAGCATAACAGCAATAACGCAGTGACGGTTAAAAAGAATAAAATTGTATCTGGATGCGTGCAAAGCGCGTTTGATATCCGAGACTCACACATCGTGCCTATATTCTGCGGTGATGAACAGACGGCTTTGCGGGTGGCGAAGCATCTCTTGCTTCGCGGCTTTCACGCGCCCGCGATTCGTCCGCCCACTGTTCCTGATAATGAGTGCGTTATTCGTTTGGCAATAAACGCAATGCATACGATGAAAGATCTCGATGAGTTGGGTGCTGCACTGAACGAAGCTTTTTCATTCTCACCCGGAGAATCAATATTTACGTCTCGATTGTAAAGATATCCATATCATGTGGGATTAATTAATGCCAAGGTCTATCGTAAACGCCTTCGTCGTCCCAAAGTCCACCACCATCATCACCACCACTGTCTTCTTCTCTGTCGTTCGAAATAAAGGGTTGAAAACATTCGTCGACATCGAACGTTTGTGGAGTGAAATTCTTCTTGTCATTCACGTACCAAATCACGCTATATCTATCACCCGAATATCCGCGAACCCAATGGCACGATCGTCCGTCACACTTTGCTATTCTATTTTTGGTATTTACTCTGTACCTTTTCGTCCCGAGGCGGTTTTCAACCATTAATTCGCCACCCGAATCAAAGTCACCCAAGGACAAAGCAAACTGATAACTCATATCGTCCTTATCGACGTGCGGCGACGCGACGAAATTCTTCGTTATCGCCAAGGAATCGTACTCGAAATCCTTTTCGGCGAAGTTAACCATGATATCTTCGCAACAAGCGCGCAAAACATCATCTTCTGAGATCTTCGTCGCACAGTTGCTAGTTTCCTTTGACTTTCTTTTTAAAACCAGATAATGCTGAGATTCCATCGACGGCCGATGCGAGAGAGCCGACCACCGATACTCTTGCAAGCACTTCAACAGCCTTGTGAGCATATCCTGAGGAACCGGCACTCCTTCCACGTCTATCAATTCACGTCCACTGTCATAATTCAACCACGAATACGTTTCTGGATGCTCCGCACATTCTTGCATTTCCATGTGCTTTCCAGTCTCGTCACCGCGTTCATCGCGCACTTCGCGAAGCCACGCGTAGTATATTTTTTTTTCTAGGGGATCCGCGTTCCTCTCCACCGAACGCGTTGCAGAGACATCCAATACGTGCTTTTCTTTCGAACGCGCGTTTGCTTTGAGACGATATTCGTTACTGCAATCACCAGCATAGCAAGAATCGCTGCCAAACTTCGTATTAATGCCGTTTAAAACTGTAATTGCCATTTCTGCTTCTGCCTGATCGCGAAATCTCAGAAACGCATACGAGAGCCATTCCTTATTCTTCGTCTTTGCTCGCCATCCTTTTTTACAAATCCACAACACTTTCGGCGCCTGGATACTTTTCAAATTCAGATTCAGATTCCAAAGGAGTTGAGAAAGTCCTTTCATCGTCGCGTGTTCTTTCGGAAATCCACCGAACCAAACATCCGCGTTTGAATATGGGGGTGGCTTTTCTTCTCGCTTGCGCTTCTTTTCATGCTTCACGCAACTCGATGATGTTAATATCGGAACGTTATCGTGATTTGCTATTGTACTACTACTATCTTCTTTGTAACTATTCAAAGGATTCTTATCGCACGCGTCGAGGTGCCGAAAAACCGCGTTTCGCGACATGAAAAATCTTTCGCACAGTTGACACTGCGAGTTGGCCGAACTATTTTCTTTCGGAACAGCATTCGCATCTGGTGCATCTCTTCTCTCCTTTCTCCCGTTTTCTCCTCTTCTATCTACATCGTTTGGTTTCAAAAATCTTCTCACTTCTAATGAATCTCCTTTTTTCATCTTTTCGCAATATTCTCGAGGTATTAAAGCTAGCCCGAACGTTGGCGCGCGCTGATTCGTACCAGAACGGAAATGAGACACGACGAGAACGTCGCTCTCAACCTTCGTTGTTAATAGTTCCGGTCTTCCATTTTTTTCATCCAATACGCTCTCCAGCGTTCTTCGCAACATCTTCTCGTCTGTGAGCTTTATATCGTTGCTCTTCTGTAAATCATCTCGACGGCACCAAATAATGGTATTCCCGATGATGACATTCTTCCGCTTTTTTCTTCGAATAAAGTCTCTGACTTTTTCTCTCAACGCTTCTTCTCCAATTTCTTCATCCCAAACGGAAAACGTTTCATCGATAGGCATAATCCTATTTGCGTATTTAAACGACAGGTTCTTCTTTAGCATCCATCCCAATGGCGACGAAGTTACGAGTTTCTCGTGCGAGACGTCGAGAACGACAACGCCTTTATGCGCGGTAGCAGTAGGTATTGCCAACTCGAAGTGCCGGGGAAGGCCGACGACGATTGCATTTTCTTCTTCTTCTCTTTCTTCTTCACCTCTTTTCTCTTCAGCACGCAAACATTCTTCGAATCCTCTCAGCAGCGCTTTCTGTACCTCTGCTTGCGCACCGCTCGGATTGTTGGTGATTATTACGAGCTTCATATCGTCGTTCTCTTACGAGTTGAGAAGTGAGGTAAAAGCTGATTTTTAGAAAGCTGTCGAGCAAATCATTTCTCTCACGAGACGAAAAAAACGTGTCCAAAAAGGAGCTAAAAATAGGTGAATTTTTAGTTTGCGAAAACCTCTTTCTTCGCTCTTCCTTTCATTCGCGCGCGCACAGATTCAGCTCACCGCCGCGCTCATATATAATAATGGACGAACTGCTCGCATTATTAGACGGCGATGATGCCGATGATTTACCTTATTCAAAGACATCCTCCCCGTCTTTCTCTTTTTCTCTCCGACGACTTCTGAAACACGCGAAATATTTGCGAGAGGGGTGCAAGCTCAACGACGCGACGGTTTCACGAGCCGCTTTGCGCGACTCTGAGGCGATTGAAGAGTGCTGCAAACGAGTTCGAGCGTGTAAAAGCATGAAAGACAAGAAACATGTAACTACCTGCGGTATCGAATCTACGATGATGACGGCATCGTTATCCCCCTCCTTCGCGCGCTCCCCTATTATTAGGGGACGACAAAAAGGACATCAAAGAGAAGGAGGCAAAAATACGCGGACTAAAATCGAACAAGACGAACGGGTACAAACGAACGCGTCGACCTCTTCGTCATCGAGTAGAGCAAAGCCTTCGACAACATCATTATTGATATCATCATCAATAAAGTCCTCCTCCTCGATACGCGAACGACGTGCGCGAGATATAGAGCGAGCGAAAACTCGGCGAGAAGAACGAGAGAGGAAAGCGAAAGAGAAGAAGGAGAAGGAGGAGAAAGAAGCCAACGACAAACGAATGCTGCTCACTTCGCGAGCAAAAGAGGCGAAGAGACTAGTTCTTTCGCGAGAGAACACCACCAAAGATAGAAAGAACAAAAGCAGCGACGACATGACGGAAAAAACGAAGAAATCAAATCCATCTTCATTTCAGAGGCGTAGTCCGCGTTCGCGGCGTGAACGAAAAAGACCGTCGTACATGAATGCGGTGAGAGAAAAAGATGTCGACGCGCAAACGGTGCTCACAATTGAAGAGGTTTTAGAGGTGCTCATCGCTGCTACTGTGCGCAGTGCCTCGAACGCGGCGTGGAAACGTGCAAAGATGCTGGCGACGCAAGCAAAGGTAAAAGAGAGAGAAATACTTGCCTCGATACCAGTAAGCAACGGTGAGAGTGACTGCGGTCGTACAAAAACCGCCACCCCGGCGACAACTTCAAAGAAGGAAAAGAAACCAACTAAGCTTATAAACTTTGTCGAAGTTGTAAAAGCTGCGGCAAAAGAATCTGCGCTACAGAAAAGGAACAGAGAACGTAAAGAGGAGAAAGAACGCGATCTTGCAGAAAAAAAGCGACTCGAAAAGATCGCGTTTAAGAAACAGCGCGAAAAGGCTGAACTCTTGAGAGTAAAGCTGGAAGAACTTCGCAAGGAAAAAGAAAAGTTGGAAGATGAAAAGAAGAGAGAAATGAAAGAGAAGAAAAGGATTGCAGACGAGAAGAAAGCTTGGAGAGAAGATCGTCAAAGGAGAAGAGATCAAGCTGCTCTCGAAGTAGCGAGAAATGCTAGAGAAAAAGCAGAAGTAAACGCATTTGTAGACGCTTTAGTCAACGAGATCGTGCGCGACTTTAGCAGGAAAGCTCCGGTGCTGAGAGTTCCAGTAGATATTAGGAGGAGAAATAGACGGCAACAGGATGTAACAGTATAGGGTTGGTTAGGGGAGTTCCGTTTTTTGCTAGGGTTAATTAGGGGAGTTCCGGATTTTGAAGTATTTTGGTCAGTGCTACGTGCGCGCTATGAGCGCTGCGCCGCTGTGGTGGTTCTCAGTAGTACATCAGGTTAATTCCACTAAATACTAAGTCTAAAACTTGTTTGCGTCGCTTACTACTCTACGCGCGAACAAAAAGAATATTTTCTATAGCACCATCTTCCTTTAAAAGCGTCGTGAGATCTTGAAATACACGGTCTGCGTCGTGAACTTCACACCAAATGCCTGTAGAACCATCTTCCATGACATTTGTAATTGCATCAGATCCATAACTGTCGCACACGGGACCTGCGTGGTAGATTTCGGCGTATTCGAGTTTGTTCTTAAGGTAGTTAAGTGCCTCGAGATTGCTCGCATCGCCTTGCAAATCATCCTTACGCTCAACACTATTTCCCGTATCTTCCTCATCGTGCACGTTGCAGCCACCGGCGAGTTCTATTAAAAGTACATTTGGACGCAGAGTAGGACTATCAAACAATCGCAAGCTCCCAGCTAAAGGTCGTGCTATTCTCCGAGTTGCTGAAATCCGCATCGCAACGCGTCGTCGCTGACCTTTTTTCAAACCCAATAGCTTACCAACACTCTCGCGTTCGTGAAGAAATAGAATATCGTCTAGTGTGGTAAATGCGGTGTGCTCGCATCGGTCGCGTTCTTCATCGCTCGTCGCTAATCTCGAACAGGAAGTTTTTGCATCCGAAAACGAGGGATACATGTCATCTATGTGTTTGACCAAATCGCCGTTATGATTTCGCGCAATAGCACTCTGCAACATATCGGAAACAATAAAATTCGTCGTTAGCGACGAAAATGCGAGCACTTTATGACCTCGAGTAGCCGCGCAAAGCGAAAAGTATCCGACGTTGGCACCAATATCGATTAAAAACCCTCTCTCTTCCTCTTTGGGATCTTGCTTGTAAGGCGCAAGACGAGAGCGGAGCGGGAGGTTCCTTTCTAGAACATTTATAACAGCTTCTACGCTCGTCGGCAAGGTTCGAATTCTCAGCGAAGTACCGGGTTGATATTCGCCACGGATGGTTAGCTGCGCGCTCATACTTGAAACACTGAAATCATCGTACAAGAAATCGTCAAGAAAGAAGCCGTTCCCGGTATCGCTTCTGTTGTAAGCGTCGCCATTGCTACCTGGTACCATACCGCCTACGATGACTTCAAAAGGTGGATCGAATAAAGCAGTAACTGGATATTGCGACCTCTCGTCCTGGTGCTGCATTTTTTTAAAACCAGGATCAAGTTTTACGAGCGACTCTCGATATTCTGGCAGCGTTCCTTTGACCGAGTGAGCGATCAAGTTTATTTTATTCAACACGCCATCTCTCCCGTACGCGCCCCAATCTTTCTTCCACGAGCCTAAAAAGTAATGTGCCACAAAAACGTTCTTCTCTTCTTTTTGACTGAGTCCGTCTTCCGAGTCACTTTCGGAAGGGTGCGTCCCAAAAGCGACTCGCGGCAACACTTTTATCGTCCATTTATCGTCCTCGTTATTGTAATCTTCCCAGTACGCGTGCATTATAGCATCGGTGAACGCACCTGGTCCAGTTTTTTCTAAAGTATTCCTATTCGTGTTGTTCATGAACTGTGCGTTGGCATGCTCTCTGACGTGATTGGCCATTTCTCTCAACGCTGGATGACCCGGGGCGCCGGCGAAAACCCAGTTGGTGATTTGCCGCTTTCTCGCAAAATGCCTGGAATACGCGCGCTCGTCCGTCGCGCATTCATTTTCCCATCCTACAACCAGTGCATCTGTCGGTGAAATGAACGTATCGATGGGTTTCACGCAACCAGCATCCATATCCGCGTACACGCCACCTTTCCGTAAAACGACCAGAATTCTAAAAAAGTCGCTTCGCTCGACATTTTTTGGTAAATTCACGTACGCGTCGTAGTACTCCGGGAATTCGTGCTCGACAAAATTAAAACACGCTTTGTCGTCGTAGAACTTATACTCGTACTCTGGATTTATCGATTTCCACGTTTCTGAAATCTTTCTCAACTCGTCTGGAATCCCTTCTCGAGACCAATACGTTTGATGAACAATCCGAGGTATTTTCCTTTGTTGTCCAAATCGTCGCTCCAATCTCCGCTCGGCGTCTGGTTTTCTTGGTTTGGGAATACCAACGCGTTTGGCGATATTGTTATTGTTGTTGTTGTTGTTTTTATTGTTGTTGTTGTTGTCGTTATCATTCTCAGTAAGAAAAGAAGAAGACAAAGAGGAAGAATTACGCCCTCGAACGCTTTTGAACAACATCGCGTCGACGGCGGCGTCGTGCTTGTGCACTTGGAATCGTCTACTATTACCCATCAACGATTTCAATTTCGTCTTTGCGCACTTTGAACCATCGATCCCACAGAACGAAGACAGGACGAATGCGATTATTAAAACAAGCGCCAACAGATATCGTCGTTTCATGTTGACGTTTCTTCTGAACAACCAGAGGAAAAACTTTGGAACGCGAAATATGAAACCATTCCCGTTCAAGCACGGCACGACTATAGTGTTTATTCCGCGATGTTGCTTGTTTCTCGATATCATTGTTGCGCCACTTTCTACGTCCATACTTGTGAAGGGACTGTTCGAATCTTCGATCTCTTTCGCTTTGTTCACGCGCTCGCGCATTTTCGTGTGGTATTGTTTTTGTCTTCTTGTTCTCGCTTTTTGTCTTGTGATGAGAAGGTTGCAAGAGAAACGGAACGTGAACGAAGAATGAAGACGTGTTTAATTACGTAAGAAAGAGCACATTTCCTTTATTATTTGATGCATTCTTTTTCTTTTACGGAGAGGATAGAGGGTCTAGTCGTTCTGATTTGTGGTGTTAGTGTATCTTGCGCGCTAATTTGTCATTTTAAATCTGTCGTATCGGGCGTGTTCATAAATCAAAAATTTAAGAAGGCAATATCATATAGGGAATGAAATTCAAGCTGTTTGAAAGATGTTTTGCGATGTCGACACGCCTACTTTTTCGGCAGCCTTGTCCAATTCGGCAACCTCAGCCGCACTTAATCGCCACCCTAATGCGCCAAGATTATCCTCCAACTGCCGCACGTTCTTCGCTCCAGGAATCGGCACGGTGTCTTTACACATGCACCAATTGAGAGCGACTTGTGGAAGCGATTTTCCTCCGTGCGCATCCCCAACCTCTCTCATTATTTCCAAGAGAGTCGGTAACGGTGGCAGCACGCCTTTATACGCTTGGCCTCTCAATCCAGGCGGTGGATTTTCCACGCTATATTTCCCCGTCAACAACCCGAGCGCTAGAGGACTGTATGCGATCAGTTTTATACCTAACTCGTCGCACGTTTCCTTTGTTCCATTTAGCTCCGGGAATCGAGATAAGAGATGATACTGCACTTGCAGCGTTGAAATCTTTACGCCTCTTGAACTCATATATTTGTGAATCTTTTGTAATTGCCTGGGACCATAGTTAGACAATCCAACCGCGCCTATGATCCCTTCCTCGTACGCGTCTGCGATGCCGCTCCACAGAGCGCCTTCTTGAAGTGGTTGATAGTTCCCAGTGGACCAATGCAACTGTCCTAAATCAATCTTCTCTTTCCCAAACCTCTTTGCACTTTCCTTCGCCGCATTCACGAAACTGCTCGATGTTACTCGCCACGGGTATGGCGCAAACTTCGTCGCCAAAATGATATCGTTCTTCTTCGCGTCGTCGCCCGGATACTCTCTGATGAATTTACCTAACAGCTGCTCGCTCCGACCGTCTTTGCCGTACGAGTCTGCGCTATCAAATAGGCGCACTCCTCTGTCCACGGCTAAGTTGAAAACGCGCTGCAATTCATCGTCCATAGATTCTTCGTATCCCCAGACGAACGAGTTCCCCCAACTCCAACATCCCAAACCAAGTTCTCCGATATCTGTTAAAGGTTGTTGTTGTTGTTGTTCTATTGATGATAAAGAATAAGGAGCGTGAGAAAGCAAGGATGCCCCGCTTAAACCGATTAGCACGTCTCTTCTCTTCTGTGGCGTTGGTAACTTCTTCTTCTTGTTGTTGTTGTTATTTGTTTCTGGTACATTCGTCGATGCGCAAACGTTCGCGCCGCGGCGGAACGAAGAAGAACAGGTTGGCGAAACGATGCGCGACATTTTTTGCGATTTTGGGGAGATTTTTGACGTTTCTCGTTTTCGTACAACTTTTTAGAATAATCATCATCATCATCACACTCGTTGATACGATACACGGGCGCGGTATTGATGAAGACGGGGAATATGACAATGGGGGTGTCGTCAAGTTATAGTACTGGTAGTGATAGATGCATTCCATCTTCGATGACTACTACTTCGTACCACTCATCTTCCACCTCTCATCACGACCTCCGTCGTGGTTATCGTCGTCAACTTTCAAAACATCATCTTCAGAGTAACAACTGTACTCGACTTCGAGCTTCTTCTTCATCTTCTTCATCGAACGATAGCAATGAAATAGACGCGATGATATTCGAGTACGAACCAATTTATGAAAATGATATCAATGAAGATAGCGTAAACAACAACAGCAGCAACAGTTACGAAGCCGCCGTCGACTTTGATTTCGAAAGCTTTTTTCTTTCGTCGTCGTCACCATCATCAACTAAAGAGGAAGAGGGGGAAAAAATACTCGAAAAGATGGAGAGTTTCTACAAGTTTCCACTGGATGAATTCCAACGAGAAGCCACTCGCGTGCTCATTGATGGTCACTCTTTAGTCGTTAGCGCTCCTACCGGATCTGGGAAAACACTTATTGGCGAAACGACCATCATGAACGCTTTGATGAGAGGCAAGAAAGCGATATATACTACCCCTCTGAAAGCTCTCTCTAACCAAAAACTGCGAGAGTTTCAAAAGATGTTTGGCAAAAGAAAAGTCGGGTTGAAAACTGGCGACGTGGAAGTCAACGCGGAAAAAGCAGAAATTATGGTGATGACGACGGAAATTTTAAGGAATATGTTGTATTCGAGCGCGGCTGGAGGAGACATGGATAAGCGATTGGATGACGTAGGGGTGGTTATTCTCGACGAGGTCCATTACTTAGGCGACGCGTATCGAGGGACCGTTTGGGAGGAGACGATTATATATTGTCCATCGAATATTCAGCTGTTGTGCTTGTCTGCGACGATTGGAAATCCGGACGATTTATCCGGATGGATAGAAGAAGTGCGAAGGAATGGTGCCGACAACGAAAGAGCCGAAGAAAATGAAAACGAACAGTTGAAAAGCGTCCAGTGCAAAACGTTAGTTTCGAATTACCGGCCGGTGCCTCTGAATTGGTTTTATTCCATGAAACCAAACAGAGACTGGCCAGGTTTAGGTTATTTATTAAACTCCAGAGGTACGAAAATGAACGCGGAGCTGTATCCATTCACGGAGGAAGGGATTCAGGAGAGTTCTGCGCGATACGGCGGTGAACAGGAGAGTTATTACAACAACTATGATAATAATATTAACAGCAGGCGAGATAACGACCAAAAGTCGATGCGTCGAAGGCTCGTGCCTCACGTCGAAACCGCCGTAGGCCAATTGATTTCTGCAGACATGCTTCCCGCCGTTTGGTTTATCTTTTCTCGGAAAGGGTGCGACCAAGCGGTTGACTATTTGTGCCGCGATGCGGGCGCCTGCTTAGTCAGTCGCGAGGAGCAACTTGAAATTACGAAAGAAATTGACGCTTTCATTGCTTCCAACAGAGACGCCGTTCGACAAGAAATGATTGAGCCTTTGAAATGCGGCGTCGCATCCCACCACGCTGGGTTGTTACCAGCTTGGAAAGGTTTAGTCGAAGCGCTTTTTCAAAGAGGATTGGTGAAAGTAGTCTTTGCTACCGAAACGTTAGCTGCGGGAGTAAATATGCCGGCGAGGTGCACGGTAATGAGCGCGCTGAGTAAACGTGGCGACACTGGTCCACGCACGCTCACGTCCAACGAGTTCTTTCAAATGGCAGGCAGAGCTGGCCGGAGAGGTTTCGATGACGTTGGCTACGTCGTTTGCTTACAATCACCTTTTGATGGCCCGGAGGACGCGTTTAGTTTGGTTTCCGGCGAGCCGGAGAATTTGAAATCGCAATTCGCCATCAGTTACGGCATGGTTTTGAATCTTTTACGGGGCGATAAATCCTTGAATCAAATTCGAAGCATCGTAGAGAAAAGTTTCGGGAACTATCTCGGTGGTAAAGCGCGTTTGAGTCAAATGCGAGAGTTGAATCGCCTCTTGGATAAGCTCAACGCGTTGAAAGCGCAGGAAAGTAAAAGCGAAATCATACAAGATGGCATAGACGAAAGTGAATGGAACAGATTTGTAAAATTAGAAGAACGCTTACGCGTAGAGCAAGGATTATTAGAGCTTTTAGAGTCGCAAAGTGAAGAAACGAAAGTGGAGAGTATGCGTGAAGACGTGTGGGATGCGCTGACGCTCGGAGAGGAAGGGGTGAAAATGATCGCAGTCGACGTAGGATGGCGAGTGGATCTCGTTGGGCAATCGTCGGTGAAAGGAACAACTTTTGGATTATTGGACGACGGATCGCTCGTCGTCGAGAAAGAAGAGTCCGTGACAGAGTTCTTTGCGAACGAAGATGTGGACGTGGACGGTATTTTTGAGATCGATTACATTGCCGAAGAAGATCCTGACGAGGACGGCGAGAAAGTCTCCCGCGAAACCATCGAGAGACGGAAACTTCGAGGATCGCTTCCTGTGCTCGTCGTCAGCGCACAAAGGCCGGAAGAAGCACCTTCTCCGTTGGGGGAGTTCACTGGTCTAGGTGCTGATGGCATGTGGTATCGATTCGATGCGCACAAAATCGTCTCAACGAGTTATATCGGCGCTTCCTCGAATGAAACCATGCCTTTCACAGAAATTCGCGAGTCGTGTGGCAATCCGCCTTCGGAGTCATCCATTCGCTGGAGACGTTCGAGCAAGTTATACCGTGCAAACGGAAACGCGAAGACGAGTGCCGCGGCTGCGAACTTACCGGGAACGTGCGATGCCTTCTCAATATTTGAAGAAGATGCGGACACCGCGAGTTACCTCGAAGCGCAGAGGAAAAAAATCGAGGGGATTCAGATCGATCTTGGCGAGTTGAGCAACGTAGGATTGCTTCGCCGAGAGATGAAGTTACAAAAGAAAAGAAGAGCAAAGTCTGATAAGCTGAGCGAGCGCACGCGCAAGTTAGAAGCACGAATTCGCGAGTATTCTGCCGCGGGATGGGACGATTTCATGCGCGTCGTGGATATTTTAGAGCATCGAAACGCGCTCGTACGAGTAAGAAAGACAAGCGAAACCGACGACGAGGAAATTGAAATTCTCACGTTTGGCGAGGTGTGCATGGCTTTCCGAGGCGAAAACGAACTTTGGATAGGAACCGTACTCAGCGCCCTGCCGGAAACGATCTCCGTCACCAGTCTCGCGGGCGTTTGCGGCGCGATGTCTTCAGATGCGAATCGTGCTGTCAACGCGTACTACGGGCCGTCTGAAGAGCTCGACACGATACTCGCCTCTTTCGTTCCGGACCTCGAAGATATTGCCGATCTTCAATACGCATCTCGTATAGACAACGCTCCGCTCAGCCTTTCGCAAGACCTCGCCGCTTTACTCGAACAGTGGGCGAGCGGGGTGAGTTGGTCGCAGATTAAGACCGATACGTCTTTGCAAGAGGGTGATATTGCGAGAGTTTTCAAACGCACCGCCGAACTCTTGGCGCAAATTCCGCGCGCTCCGTATGTTTCCGAACAACTCAAAAAAACCGCGAAAGAAGCCGAGAGAATTGTTAATAGACCGCCAATCAGTGATTTGTTGTAAATTTAGGATTGTAGTACAAGCGCGCATACTACACGAACTTCGTATCGAGTGTGGATTGTAGCAGAATATATGTACTCACTTGCTTCCAAACATTACTTAGCTTGTGTTTTAATCAAGCACCACAGCACGAGTAAAGCTTTGAGCATGATCCCTAAATTTTCATTTGATATATTTTTTAAATACAACCCCTAATCCGGAACTCCCCTAAATTTTCACTGAGACATCCGTGAAATCCACGTAAATCGCGAATGTACGAATTCAAAACTCGTACATAGACGTAAAAGTATGTGTTTCACGCCTCCATTGTGTTTAATTGGGTCGAATCGCGCCCTGCGCGCGAGAAAACACAACCCGCAATTGCTTAGGGTTTAGGGTTTAGGGTTTA